>Ga0208903_1000016_pt1 | contig 189661 bp, 126 predicted proteins | sample AntAceMetag02UKJ_FD_184769 | JGI IMG/M metagenome (GOLD analysis project Ga0208903, IMG submission 184769) | Saline lake microbial communities from Ace Lake, Antarctica - Antarctic Ace Lake Metagenome 02UKJ (SPAdes) (version 2) | ecosystem: Environmental > Aquatic > Non-marine Saline and...
TGGGCACAGGAAAAGAGCACAGATCAATCGAAGACGAAGACGAGCGCGAAGCGCTTCGGCGGCGATGACGATGGCGACAAATCACGAGGCCGTGGCGGCGACCGGCGCGGTGGCGGTGGCGGTGGCGGAGATCGACGTGGCGGTGGAGGTCAGCGTGGCGGTCAAGGAGGCGGCGGTGGTCAGCGTGGCGGAGGAGGCCAGCAAGGCGGCTACGGAGGCGGAGGCGATCGTCGTGGTGGCCAGGGAAATCGATTTGATGACAAGCGAGGTGGCGGACGCGGTGACGACCGGCGCGGAGGAGACCGTCGTGGTGGTGACCGACGCGGAGGCGATCGCAGAGGTGGTGGCGATTTCGAGAGAAGTCGTCCTGAGCCTTTGCCTGCAGGAATTTCAGCCACACTGGAGCCTTCACAAGCGGCCGTGAACGGATTGGTAAAGCATATCAAAGAAACCTTCCGGTCCTTCCCCGTTTCGGATCTTGCAAAAATGATCATTCAGGAGCGCGAGCGCTATGACATTCATTTTAAAGCGGAGGCTGGAAAATCCAAACTGTTCCAATGTCTTGCCGATAAATCACTTTGGATAACGAAAGAGGAGGCCGTTGCTCACGTTCTTAGCGGTCCGGCGATCGAGGAATACTACACGGTCGAAGAAGTGGATATAGGTGCACCGGCAGGTAACTTCAGCGCCATCGCTGTCTGTGGAATGAGCGGAACTTTGCTCGGGCCATCCAACCATCACGAATATCAAAAGAATATCGCCCGTCTTCATCAGGAGCGATTTTCCAACATGTCGATCGATCAGCTGAAGTCCCGCATTCGAATGGAGAATGATGAGGAGACGATTGAGAAGTGGAAAGAGCAAGTGAGCAAGGCTCGGCACTACCGCTTGAAAGGCGATGAGGAAGAAGTGGTCGAAGAACCTGCCGCTGAAGTGGTGGTCGAGCCTGATTCCGCAGAGACACCCTCTCCCGAGACAGAGAGCGAAGCAGCTGAAGTGAGCGAAACTGAAGTCGTCGAGACCGAAGAGACGGTTGAAGAGGAACTTGTGGTGGACCCCGCTGACGGGGGGGAAGAGAAGTCTAAGGAGGTAGCTGAGGACTCAACTGAAGCAGCCTCAGAGGAAGTGCTTGTCGAAGCGCCGGCTCAGGAATCGGTGGAGACCCCGGCTCCTGATGAACTTGTTCTCAAATCGCAGGAAGAACTTGCGGAGCATTTTCGCGAGCACTTTGCAGGAGACGTCATTGCAGAAGTAGCCGAAGTGTTGGTCCCGGGGAATATCTCGGGGAAAAATCTTTCGGCGGGTTTGCTTGGCTACGTCAAACAGGAGGGCGAGAAGCTCAGGCGCGGCTTCCCGCTGCCTATGATCCAGTCACTCTGTCGTGAGTTCGAAAAGCATGGAATGCGATTCTTTAAGCGAGGCAAAAAAGCGCTTCATGTTTCATCGATCCGTCCGCGGGCGATCAGTGCCAGTGTTTCTCTCAGTGTCGAAGTGCAAAAAATAGTCGACCACGTGATTGCCAATCCCGGCCGGAAGGTCGTCGATATGCTCGACTCGCTTGTCGACGACTTTACGAAGCCCGATAAAGCAGCTCCCCCCGGGGAATTCGAGTTGTCCGACGGGGCGAAAAAAACTCTGGGTAACCTTCGCTGGCTTACTTCCGAAGGCTATGTTCTCGAATTTGCTGACACCAAACTCCACATTGGGAAAGGCCCGAAGCCAGATCAGCCGGCAGCGAAGCAGCCTACGAAAAAGGCGGCGAAGAAGAAGGTCGCTAGGGCTTCGGAGAAAACGGAGGGCTCTGCTCCAGCTCTCGCTGAAACTGCGGAGACTCCTGTAAAGGCGACGGGATCTGAAGTGGAGAACACTTCATCAGAGGTTGAGCCTCCTGAAGTGAAAGCGGCGCCGGCTGAAGAAGAAAGCAAGAGCGACCCCAACACTGCGCCGTCTCAGCTAAATAAAGAGAAGGAAGCTGAAGCGGTGTCTCCCGCAGAAGCCAGTGAAATTGCTGCCGAGGCAACTCCTGAGGTTGATTCCGCTAAAGCGGTTGAGCCTGAGGTGGCAGGGACAAGAGCGGTTACTGAACCTGAAGTTCCTGCCACGAATTCGGAAGAGGTTGAGGCTAATGAGACGGTGACGGATGAGACGGTGACGGACCCTTCGATCGAAGCGGCTCCTGAGGAAACAGAATCAAAAGGCGAGTAACGCGATATACCGGCAAATTAAGCAGCGAGGGCATTCCCTGATTGAATATAATCGGGGAATGATGTGGTGCGCGGGAGAGGATGGGATGAGCCGCCCCACTCACTCAAGGTGGAGGTTTATGGGAATCACACCGCGGATCGCTCTATTTGCTGGGCCGAAGGCTCTATTTGAGTTCAAGCATCTCCGGTAGCGGTCAGACGAAATAGTTTTCACATCATCCCATTCGGAATCGGATTGACTTCAGATTGCCGATATAGGTAAAATATCGCCACAAAGCAAAGGGATGCCGCGAACGCGCTTCGCAAGTGGCTGATCAGGACCTGGACAGAGACTCAAAAGGCATCTCACTTGATAGAATTTAACATTGAACCAGAAAGAAAAAATGACAGAAGCAAAAGGATTGAATAAGCCGGTGAAACTGAAAAGCGAATTGGCGGAGCTATTGGGCGCCGCTGAACTCCCGAGAACAGAAATTACCAAAAAGCTATGGGACTACATCAAAGCAAATAAACTTCAGACAAAGACTGAGAATGGGACCGCCGAGAACGCGGGCAAGTACATTGTCGCTGATGCGAAGTTGCTTTCAGTCTTCAAAAACACGAAGTCTACCAGCAAATCAGGAAAACTTACTGATCTAACAAATCTGAAAGAAGGTCAGACAATTGACATGATGCAGATGGCTGCAGTGGTTGGCGCGAACGTCGAGTAGACACGTGGCGACATTTTCGCAACCAAACCTTGGGAAACAAATTCTAGCAAGAGGATGCACTTTGCATCTCGCCTCGCTGGGTTTTCACAAACTCTAGAATTGAGTTTGCCAAAGGTGGCTTCGAAATGGCGGTGCTGGTGAGATGCGGGTGATCCCGGATGTCACCGCACCCTCGTCGACTGCCTTTCGTGATCGAGCCCAATCACGGGATAATGTGATGCGCGGAGAGAATCCGGTGAACCGCGGCGCGCAGTTCGCTGGGGGCATACGGTTTCGGAAGGACACCACGGAATCCGAAGCTCGCGGGGCTGGACATCGCCGGCGCGTCTGAGTAACCACTTGAGACGATCGCGAGAATCTCGGGATCCATCTGCACGAGTTGTCGCATTGTTTCGACGCCTCCCATTCCATTTTCAATGGTGAGGTCACAGATGAGGAGATGGAATTTTGAATTATTCTCCATCGACTCCCGATACACTTCGATCGTCTCGCGCCCTTCTTTTGTTTCGACAACTTCGTGTCCGGCCCGGCGCAGCGTCGCCGCCATGAGCCTCCGAATCGGTGCGTCGTCTTCGAGAATTAGAATGCGTGTTCCTACGAGAATCGGCTCATCACCTTTGGGAACGGTGGGTTTGGAAGTGAGGTTGGGAATATCAAAATTCGGGTAGGCGATGGGAGCGTCCGGATCGCCAGAGAGTGAATCAGGGGCTCTCCCCAAAGGTGCGCAGAAAGTGGCGATGGTTCCTTTTCCTTCCTTTGACTGGAGGTGGACAAAGCCGCTATGGGCTTTCGCGATCGATTCGCAGACGGTCAGGCCGATTCCGGTGGCGTTGTTTTCTTTTCTCGTCGTGAAATAAGGTTCGAAAACGCATTCGAGATCCGTATCGCTCATGCCGTGGCCGGTATCGATCACTTCGATTAAAAGATGGTCTTCGTCGGCGGGGGTGTGGGAACCGCGAATCGCCATGACTTCTTCCGGAGTGACCTTTGAACAGCGAACGATGAGGACGCCACCGTTGGTCATCGAAGCGGCGGAGTTGGAAACGAGGTTCTCGATGAGGCGGGTCACCTGCGAGGGGTCAACGTTGGCAACGAGATCGGTCTCAGCTCCTTGAAACTGATAACGAATTTCAGGGTGCTGGATTCGGTGTTCTGTCAGGACTCGTCGAATCAAGTCAGTGATTCGGGTTCGCTCCCTGATGGGACGGCCGCCTCTTGCGAAAGTCATGAGTTGCTGGACGAGCCCGGTCGCTCTCGTGGCAGCAGTTTGAGCCTCCTTCAGCATGTCCTGAAGATCGTTATCGTCCGGGCGGTTTTCGCGGGCGAGGCTAATGTTGCCGGTCAGGGTCGTAAGGTGATTGTTAAAATCGTGAGCAAACCCTCTCGCAAGAAGCCCGAGTCCCTCGAGCCGTTGCTGCCGCACCGCTTCGGCTGCGTCGAGCCGGGTCGTCGTGATGTCGGTGAACAGCGTCAGGACTCCGCCACGGGTCTTGTAGGCACGCACCTCAAACCATTTCCCCCGACTCGCGTCGTGAAAATCGAATCGGTGGCGTCTTCCGGTGACGAGGGGTTTATTGAAATGACTATCGTAACGTTCGCCTTCGTCCTCTCCGAAGTGCTCCCAGAAACGGGTTCCCACCAATGGCTCACCTTTCCCAAATTCAGACGCCGCTTCAGAGTTGGCGTAAGTGATGGCACCGTCTTCGCTGACGACCATGAGTGGGTCGCCCACTTCATCAATGAGCGGTGAACTCGATGCCGAGAAAACGGCAGGGACGTTCCTGGGCGAAACCGGCTCGGCGGGAAACGGGAGAGGCCCCTCGCTTAGGGCTGGCTTTGGCGGCCGGATGAGCTTTTTAAACTCTGGGTCATTCGCAATCGAGGCGATCTTTTTGAGCGCTTCGGTTCGAGCGGGGGGAAGGCGAAATCCCGAGTCACCCGGGGAAGGCGATTCCTCGCCCGGGAGGTCGGTGAGAGGTGAATTGTCATCGGGCTCAGTTCTAATTGGGGCAATGACAGTGACGAGGCCAATCATTTCGCCATCACTCGTTTTGATGGGAGCAGAGCGTTCTTCAATCTCGCGCTTTTCGCCGCTCTTCGTGGTGAGGGTAGCTTTGCGTGCTTTGACCGTAACGCCATCGCTCTCAGGTTCCCCGGTGTTGTCTTCTGAAATCTCGAGAGGTAGAACCTGGGTCAATTCGGCTTCGCAGGCCTCCGTTTTCGACCATCCCGTCAGGGTCATCGCCGATTGATTGAGGTAAACGACGTTGCCCGCTACATCTGAGGCGACGACTGCTTGTGGTAAATAATCCGAAACTGCCTTGAGTCCGGGGAGGCGTAATTTGAGGCGTTCCTCGGCAAGGCTTCGTTCGACCACGGCCTCGAGGCATGCGGAGAGTTCCGCATCGGTGAAAGGTTTACGAAGGAACGCGGCGGGGCGGGCTACGCGGGCTTTCTCGTAGAGGGCGCCTTCGGAATAGCCGGTAATAAAAATGGCGGGAACATCATATTTCTCGCGAATCGACTTGGCGAGTTCGATCCCTTCGTTGCCCTCTCCAAGTTGGATATCAAGGAGTACAAAATCGGGGGCCTTTGCCTTAATCAGATCAGCGGCCTGCTCAGCTGAATAGGCGATTCCCTCGACAATAAACCCCCGTCGGCGAAGGGTCGCCTCAAGATCACGCGCTGTTACTCTATCGTTCTCGACGATGAGTAAACGCAATCGGTTGGCAGGCAAATCATCCATAGAGGCTTTATAAAAACTATAACATTAGAGTCAATCTTTCACCAATGACAGGAAGATTTCACGAAGATTCAACTCTGATGAAAGCGCCGACTCGGGAAATGCTCAAGTGTGGTCTAATCGAAATATCGGTCGAAAATGATTTTGCTTTAGTGGGAAGGTTTCCTCGCTTCGATCGGTAATTTTTTCAGATCGCGGAGGTTCCCTCTTCTTCGCCGCTTATCGTCCATTGAGTTTAATTATCGTAATCAATGCGCCTCGAATTGGAAAAAATGCGCTCAATTTCAGACCGCTTATTTCGCTGAAAATAGCACTAGTTCGGTCGAAGCGGAACGACTAATTCCCATTCTTCCGAAGGGTCTACGTCATCAGGAACACTGAGATGGCCCTGAATCTGTTCGGTCAGAATCTCCAGAGTTTCGATCTCGCTTTCCCGGTCAATAAAGGCAAAGCGACGATTCGTTCCGGGTCTCACGACGAGTCGGAGCGATCCATCGGTTTCATGCAGATTGAGATAGAGTTCCGGGCCGGGGCCTCGCGGTCCTTCGCAAACAATCAATCGAATCAGTTCTCCCATGAGGAGGCTGAAAGGCGCGGCGGTTTGAGCGGGCAGAGAAATAGTTTCGAGGCCCGTTACGATCACTTCGCGCCGGCCGGGGCCCTGTCCTGTGAGCGAGCAAACCTCGTCAGCGACTTGGCGGATCAAAGGAACCACCCAGACATTAGAGCCGCCGCCGTAAGGCAGTGCCTGGGCCATCGCCCGGAGCCTGATCTGCCATTTAATGAAGGCATCCCTCGCCGCTGCGCCCTGTGGCTCGAGATTGAACAAGCTGGTCACCAGTTGCAGCTGATTCCGAAACGAATGTTGCGTCGATTCTCTGGAAAGAATTCCGTCGGTTTCTCTGGAGGGCTGCCACATCAGGGGCTCTTGAGGCGCTCCCGTTCCCTCCCGGATAGTGAGCATCAGAAGATTCTCCTTCGGTCCGTTTTTAATTAGCTGAAACTCGCTCGAACAACTGATAGCAATGCCTTCCGAGGTCACTAGAGGTTCCTCGCACTTCCAGGTATTGTTCAGGGAAAGCCCCATCGCAACCCTCTGTTGAAAGCCGTCGCCCTCATCTTTCCCTGAGCGATAGAGGCTGCCGAGGCGTTTCCCGACCAATTCCTCACGTGATACTCCGACAAGCGCCGCGCCTGAATGATTGGCCTGTTGAATACATCCGGTCCCGTCACAAATAAGGATAGCGTCGCGGCTTTTTGTGAAAACCTCGTCGAGCCAGCCAGTGCCTTCCTTGAGGCGTCTGAGATCAGAGTGATTGCGAACTACGGCAAGAATCTGATTATTTCCGCAGGCGGCAAGATTCACCTCGAATGAAAAGAGTTCGGCGTCTTCTCCGCGAATTTCAGCGCTGATGTTCTCTCCGTTTTGAAGGACCCGGGGAACCGATTCTTTTACCAGATTGCCGAGCGCCGGCCAAACATCGGAGATGAGCTTGTTCCGCCACGATTTATCAGGCGAGATTTCATCCCATGGCTTGGGTGGCGGAGCGTAATCCGAGATCGATAGATCCGGATTGATCAAAAGAATTAAGTCCGGGACTGAGGCAATCAGTGCCTGCGCTTTGACCGCGAGCGCTTGCAGCTTGGCGGCGAGCTGTTCGTTGACCTCATTTGACGTGCCGGGTTTTTCAAAGAGGTAGATCCCCATTGACTGAGGCGAGGTCTCATCACCGATCGGGCAGTAGGTGATTCTCGTCTTGATTTCGGACTTCTTCGATCGAAGCCAGATTTCTCTTGAGATGGACTGGTCAGCACCTATTTCCGCTATGGGCGCTTCACAAAGCGCCGCTTCCGCCTTAGCGAGGGCCTCGGCGTCGCGAGGGTGGAGGAGACCTGCGAGCGTGTTGAGCCGTAGTTCTGACAGGGCATGCCCTGTCAGAACGAGAAACGCAGGGTTCGCCTCGATGATTCGGCCGGTCCTATCAACTAGGACGATGCCGGTTTCCGCGTGGGAGAAAAGAGCGCGGAATTTGAGTTTTCCCTGATGGAGATTTTCCTGGGTTCGATGTTTTTCCGTTACATCCTGAATCGTAAGCGTGATACCGCCATCCGGAAGAAGTGAAGACCGGAACTCGATCTCTCTTATTTTCTGATTGGCCGATTTCAGGGAAAAGACCTGAGTGAGCTGATTTCTCCATAGGTATTCGCGCCACGATACAATTAACTTGCCCGCGTGCGCGGTGTCGGTAGACAGTGCTCGAAGCCAGCTTTCAATGCCACCTTTTTCCTGAATGCCATATCCGAGTAGATCACGGAAACTGCCGTTCTCGTGCAGAAGTTGCTGCTCCGGGCTGAAAACGGCGAGGCCGTAAGGGAGCTCATCGAGGATAGGATTCCAATCCTTGATTCCAGATCCGCTGCCTGGGGTGGGGACGGGTGCGAAGTGATGTCCCGCTAATGGATTCACTGGTTTGCCTGCGGCATTGGCCGGCGAAGGCAAGTAGAATCCATTACCCACTGTCGGCTGGACAGGGGGATGCAATCCGTCAGATGATGGAATTTTATCAGGCAAGGAACAGAGAACGGCGGAAAACGGAGAAGGAACAACTTATTTAAGAAAACTTAAGTAGTTCCTGCAAGCGTTTATTGCTCTCATTTCGTAGAAATCACCTCTTTTTTCGCGTTAATCGCAGGTTTCGGTCTCAGAATCGAGAGAGTTCGAGCGGGCGCAGATAAAATAGAAGACGATTCCAAGGGCGACTGTCCCGAGACCGAAGAGAAATTCGACCGGTTTTTCTCGGATTTGAAAGACCAGCACATAGAGGCTTACCGCCGCAAAAATTAGAGGGGTGAGCGGGTAGGCCCACGCGCGATAGGGGCGCTTCCAGTCGGGGTGTTTGATGCGCAAAGAGACGACACCGATCACGACGATGAGGGATGACACCGTCAAGATGGCTTGCACATAGTGAATGATTTGATCGAAGCTCGCCGAGAGAACGAGCACGACGACGATGAGGCTCTGCAGGGCGATCGCAAGCGCAGGGATTCCGTTGGAATTGGTTTTTGCGAAAAGACCGAAGCGGCGGTGATCCCGTCCCATCGCTGCAGCGACCCGGGGGCCGGCCCAGGTCATCGAGCTAATCGTGGAAATCAGCCCGAAGCTGATAAGAATGCCCATCGTCATGCCTCCTTTAGAGCCTAGAACTTGTTCGGCGGCCACAAACCCGACTTCGGCTTCGCCTGACAGTGTCTCAACCGGAGTGGAATAGAGGAAGGAGGCATTGAGAAAGACGTAGAGGGCGGTGACCACGGCCGTTCCGATGAGAAGAGCGAGCGGAACCGTCTTTTCGGGGCGCTTCACTTCGTCCATCATGTAGACAGCGGCATTCCAGCCTGTGTAGGCGTAGAGCACGTAGACGAATGAAATGGCGAAAGCGCTCGAAGTGATCAGTTCGCGATCTCCTTCTTGAGGAAGAAAGGATACTGTTCCTGCGCCGACGCTGGAGAAACAAATGACTCCGAGGGCGAGGATCAGGCCGACTTTTGCATAAGTGAAGAGGGACTGGAATCTTCCAATGTTTTTCAAATTTCCCAGATGAATGATGGCGACAAGGATCACGGTGACCAGCGCCGGAACGAGAGGGCTGATTTCAAAAATACGACCGAGATAACTCCCCATGAGAGCCGCGTTCGCTGCGATGGGTGCGGCAAATCCCACCGTAACTGAGATCCAGCCGGCAAGAAAACCGATCAGGGGGCTCCAGGTTCGCGAGAGGAGATGATATTCCCCTCCTGATTTCGGAAAAATCGACGCGATCTCCGCGTAGCAAACCGCTCCGCAGAGAGAAACAATTCCCCCGACGATCCAGAGCACCATGATGGGAAAGCCCGAGGGGATTCCAAGAAGCTGGTAGCCGAGGCTTCCGAAGACGCCCGTCCCTACCATGTTCGCGACGACAATCGCGGTGGCTGTGACGAGTCCTATTTTAGCGACCTTTTTATCCATGTGATGGGGCAGAGTTAATAGGGGTAGGATTTTAATGTGGAACGGGATCGTCTCCCGTTGGTGAAGACTTCGGATAAAGGCCGGGAGCTGCTTAGGCTTTGAACACGGCTTGCAAACCCTCGCTATGGCTCGGTGGTGGCTGACCTCGCAGGGGTGAATGCGGATTCGTTGACCCCCGGTTTTCAGGGTCTCTCAAAAGGCACGTCGTGATAGCTAAGAGCCCATTCTCTCATGAAACGGACCTGTTCGGGGAGAACCCGATAAAGTATGAACTCGGGATTCTCGGGGCTGCCGAGGTAATGTTTGAGGAGAGGGTTCGCTTCCCATATTTCCTTTATCAGGGCCTCTTCAGTGACTCGCTCGGCACGGCCGGAGATACGCAGTTGGTCATGCTCAGGCGCCAGGTAGGCGAGCTCCACCTTCGGGTTGGCCTCGATTTCAGCAGTCTTTTGGTAGGAGGCGAGATTGGCGATATAGACCGTAAAATTCCCATCAACTCGAACCGGTGAGACGGGGCGAACACGGGGTCGTCCTTCCTCATCGACTGTTGCAAGCATGGGGAATTTTGCCGCTTTGATCACTTCATGGGCCAGGGCTGGCAATTGATTGAGGTCGACAGGCTCCACTTGAGGTTTCATATTTGCAATTAAGCACGAAAACACGGTGGGCGGCAATGAAAGAGCCTGTCGAGGCAGAAAGTATGAATTGGTGATCTCTCTAAAGGCGATGAAGCCAATCGACTCAAGGAGTGGCGCGCTTCGAGCCGCCAGCACTAGCCCTGCCCGAAGTCTCCGCAGGCAGCAAGATGCAGCCTCTCCTTGGCTCAATCCCACGAGCGTTGCCCCGCCGGTCTTCCCTTGATGCGCCTAAGGCGTGGCACGCCACCGCCATATCGATGCGGGGCCGCTGGAAGCGCGCTTCTCCTTGGATTTTGCAATCGGAATCGACTTTCTGCGTCTACATTTCTAGCGAAATGAAACGACTTTTGATTCTATTTGTGGTGCTTGCGGCACTAGTCCTCATTCCCTTCTTAATTTGGGGGGACGCTCTTGAAGAAAAAATGTCGATGGAGGCGACGGTGTTTTGGCTGCACAGCACGGGATCGTGGGCGTGGGCTGCGGGAATGGGGCTTCTCATTCTTGACCTTTTCCTTCCGATTCTCGGGACGGTGGTGATGTCGGCTCTCGGTTTGGTGTATGGGTGGTTCATCGGCGGACTCTTGAGTGCCTTTGGCTCGATCGGAGCAGGACTCCTTGCTTACGGATTGTGCTGGCGGCTCGGAAGACGCGCCGCGGGATGGCTTGCCGGTGAAGAGGGATTGAAGCAGGGGGAGCGGATTTTTCACGCCGAGACGGGAGGATGGCTTGTTGCTCTTTCGCGTTGGATGCCACTGCTGCCCGAGGTCGTTGCCTGTTTGGCCGGGATTTCGAGGATGCCCTTTCGACGTTTCTTCCTTTCGCTTTGCGCGGGGAGTTTTCCGCTGGGCTTTGTATTCGCGTGGGTTGGGCACTCCGGAAATCAAAATCCGTGGCTCGCCTTGATCGTGAGCGCAGGGCTTCCGCCTCTTCTTTGGTTTGTATTTCGGCAGATTTATCTTAGGAAATCGAGCTGAACGCCTCGTAAATGAGCGAAAATGGTGCTTGAATCGGTTTTCGGAATTCTCATTTTTAAGGGTAAATAATGAGTAATTCCACTTGGCTCAATGAAGATTTTATAGGAAACTAACTATAAACCCCTGCGGATTGTTTCCTCCGCTTTCCCAGTTAGTTACATGATTTTTCCTGACGGCCTTTTCAGAAGTCCGGGTGCGCTCTATGGCGCACTTGCTATGGTCGTGTGTTTTTTCGCTCCGGTGGAAAGTAGCGCGCAAGGTGAGATGGATCCATCAGACCTCTGGTATCGCGGTTTTCTCCTTGTGCAGGCGGCACGCGAATCGGAAGCCCAGGGGGCATATCTCGCCGGCTTTAATCAGTTGGGTGAGGCGAAGCAAATTTATGATCATCTCGCGAGAGAGTATCCGGAATATCTCAAGGAGATCGTGACAGAGCGGCGTCACCTAATCGCTGAGAAACGCGATGAATTGACGATTCTGATGCGTCAGCCGAAACCGAAACCGGCACCGGTGGCCCCGCCAGCGCAGCCTTTTCAACCGCCGTCACAGACTCCTCAAAATTACGCGGGGAATCATCAGGGGCAGCCTCGCTATGGGGGGCTCGAAGTTAGAATCGCTCAGCCACCTACCAACCCCGGAGGCGCGCGTTCGCGGTCGATGGAGATTGAGACGGGACGCGAGACTTCTCTGCCTTCCTGGAGTGATGGCGCGAGTCAGGTGCTTCCGCGACAGGGGGGAATGACCGGTCCCAACTCATCGGGTCTGCCTCAAGTCGACTCACGACCTCCAAGATCAGTCGGTGCCATCGCAGGATCTTTTTACAATGACATTTCGAGAAATGACAAATTGATCGACTACCTCAACGCCGAAAATACAAAGCTTCGTCGGGAAATGGAGATGAAGGATCAATTGCTCAGAAGGGTAAATAGCGATCTTTTGGAGGCGCGCACTAAGGAGCGGGATCTAAAAGATCAACTGACGCGTGCTGAGAACAATGGAGGTGGAAACGTTGATGAGTTGAAAGGGATGGTTCGTGACTCGCTCAAACAACTGGAGACGGTAAATAATCGAAACGAGATGTTAGTCACGGAGCTTGAGAAATCAAAAGTCCGCGAGGAGAAGATGCGTAATCGTATTGCCGAAGTTGAGCGTGAGCGGGATAATTTACTCGAAGTGGTCCAAGGCGGCGGCAACGGGGGAAAGGCGCTCAAAGAGCTCATGGATCGCAATCGCGAGCTGACCGCGAAATTGGATCGTGCCGAGCAACTTGCATCGAGTCTTTCGGAGCTGAACAATGAAAAGGACGAGGACATCAAAATGCTCAAGTCTCAAATCACTCAGATTAAGTTGGAGCGTGATCAATTGCTTTCCGAGAATTTGAGGCACCAGCAAAGCATCGATGGGCTTCAGAGGAAATTGGAGCTTCTTTCAGATGGGCTCACTGCTGAGGAGAAGAATGCTCTTGCCAATGCCAGTCCGAATGAGAAGCGCGAAAATGAAATGCTTCGTTCGGTGGTTCTGAAGCAACTCCGGCGTCAGGCGCAGATGAAGCAGGCAAAAGAGCTTCTTCTTAAGCAGCTCGCGAAAGTCGGGGCACGATCCAATACTATGTTGAGTTTGATTGACGATATGGTGCGCGGCTCTCAGCTCACGGATGAGGAAAAGGCTCTCTTTCGTTCACCTCAGTTTCAGGAAATTGTAGATGCCGCTTCGACGGATGATTCAGAAGCGGTTACCACCTTCACGGACGCCGATGCGAAGAGTGATGGCAGCGGTGCGACGATGACCGCGACGCTCGTGGTGCCCGGAAGTGCTCCTGCCCTTCCAGGGCAAAATGGCATGATCGAAAAACAGAAGCTCAGTGTCGAACTTTCTCAGATCGATAAGTCTGCCCGGCTCGATTTCAAAGAAGGGCGCTACAGCGAGGCGGAAGCGGGCTTTTTAGATTACCTTCGTTATCGGCCGAAAAATGTGGGCTGTCTCTGCAATTTGGGTGTTCTCAAGATCGCGATGAATAATTACTCAGAGGCTGAGTATTACCTTGAGAAAGCCCTCGCCATTGAAAGTAAGTCAGGGCTCGCTAATTACCTTTTGGGACGGGCTTTGTTCCTTCAAGGCAAGCTCGATGATGCGCTCGCCAAACTGGAAGAGGGTCTTACCTACGACCCGCAGAATGCGAAGGCGCATAATTCAGTGGGAGTCATCTCAACGCAAAAGGGATGGGTCGAGCGAGCAGAGCGTGCTTTCACCAATGCGGTTTCTATTGACCCTGAATATGGAGATGCTCATTTTAATCTTGCGATCTTGTATGCAACGAGGGATCAGCCGGATGCGAAAGGAGCCGAGAAGCATTATTTCCGCGCGCTCCATTTGGGAATTCCCCGCGATTTCCAGATCGAGGGGTTCCTCAGGGAATACGAAGCCGCCGGACTCACGGTTGGATCTCGGTAGTTGGTGGTCGGTGCGGACTCTGATTCCCTTTAGCGAAAAGAAGCGTTTCTCGAAGTCGAAGGGCGACCGGGGAGAGGCGTCCTTCCCACCGCCTCACAAGCTCCCGCAGGAGACTCCTTCATCAGAAAGAGGCAGAGCTTTTTTGGAGGGGTTTTCTCAGAATGGGGGAAAGAGAGATCGTTGACCTTGGTTTTTAATCATGGGCTCTGTGGGCTCCAAGATGCAGCCCCTCCTTGTTTTGAACGGCATTCCCCGAATACTTCACCCAATCTTGCGCCATTTCGTTTTGTTGGGATCTTTGAAATAAGGCTTTGTCCGTCCTTGCAAGTCCGCTCTTTCCCTCTGATCTTTGTTCATGTCTTCGCAATATATCATGATCGGCGGGTTTCTCGGAGCCGGGAAAACGACCTTGATTCAGCGCTTTGCTCAGTATCTCGCTGACAAGGGGCAGACCGTCGGATTGATCACCAATGATCAGGGGGCAGGTCTCGTTGACTCGGCAATCGGGCGTTCAAATCGATTCCCGGTGCAGGAAATTTCCGGAGGCTGCTTCTGTTGTCGGTTTAATTCGCTGATCGAAGCGGCGACAACTCTGACAGAGGAGACCCGGCCTGATGTTCTCCTTGCCGAGCCAGTGGGGAGTTGCACTGATTTGGTTGCGACGGTGAGTCTACCGCTACAGAAAATCTATGGCGATGATTACCATGTGACGGCATTCAGCGTTCTTGTTGACCCGCTCAGAGCGTCTCAGGTTCTCGGCCTGAATGATGGACGGAAATTTTCCGAGAATGTCACTTACATTTATCGGAAGCAGCTTGAGGAGGCTGAATACATCGTCATGAACAAGCTCGATTTGCTCTCGGATAGTGAGCGGGTCCAGTTGCGCGAGGCGCTTCAGAAGGAGTTTCCGCATGCCAGGGTTTTCGAATTGTCGGCTCGGGGCGGGGAAGGCTGCGAAGAGTGGTTTGATGCTGTTTTGGCTTCAAAATCGGATACGACTCGTTTCCTCGATATTGACTATGACAAGTATGGCAAAGGTGAGGCTTTGTTAGGATGGTTGAACGCAACGGTTGAAATCAAATGCGACGGGGGAGTCAACGAATTCGACGGGAATGAACTCCTCGTAGATCTCGGAAATCAGCTGAGAGAAAGTTTTGAAATGGAAGGCGCCGAGGTAGCGCATCTCAAAATGACTTTGAATCCGATTGGTGATCCTTACGAGCTGGCGGCGATCAATCTCGTGAGAGGGGATGAGGCCCCAGAGCTTTCCCACCGCCACTACGAGCCAATCGACGACGGTGAATTACTGATCAACATCCGTGCGGAGGTTGATCCTGATACGCTTGAGCGCGCTGCTGATGCGGCCCTCGAAAAAGTGATCGCGATTGATAGAGGTCTTGTATTTCGCATCTCTCATCTCGAGCATTTTCGCCCGGGGATGCCGAAGCCGACTCATCGCATCACTGCGGAAACTCCCTGATTTTGTTGGCCTGTGAAAAAGTTTATCAGTCTGTTTGTCTCCGTCCTCCTCGGCGCCACATTTTGTTTCATTCTCTGGGTTGTTGCTGCGCATGATTACCAGTGGGAGTTGATCCAGCCCTATTGGGGTAATCTATTCTCCGGATGGCTTACTACCCTGGGGATTTCGATTGCAGCCCTGGTTCTGAGTGTGATCATCGCGTCGGTTCTGACCGCAGGACAGCTTTCCGAATATCGAGTGACCCGTTTTCTTTCCCGCGTTTATGTTGAGTTTGTGCGCGGAACGCCGCTCCTTGCTCAGATTCTGATCGGCTATTATATGATCGCTGATTCGATTGGTTGGGACAGTCGGTTAGGAGTTGGGGTGGTGATTTTGTCAGGTTTTTCAGGAGCTTATTTGGCGGAAATTTTCCGGGGAGGGGTTGAATCTGTTTCGTCCTCCCAGTGGCTCTCGGCCCGGGCTATTGGCCTCACCGAGGGGCAGACTTACCGACACATTATTATCCCCCAGGCAATTCGCAGGGTGCTGCCTGCCTCGGCAGGGCAGTTCGCGAATCTGATCAAAGATTCTTCGCTGCTCTTCGTCATCAGCGTGCATGAATTCACGATGCAGGCGCGGGAGGTGAATGCGAATGCTTACGCGGCCTTCGAAGCTTATCTGCCGATGATTATCGGGTATCTGCTGCTAACCTTTCCTATCTCCATGCTGAGTCGTTCTCTCGAAAAACGTTATCACTATGAGCATTGAGATCGCCCAGTTGAACAAGCGCTATGGAGCGACTCAGGCGGTGGATTCCGTTTCTGCGAAGTTTGGGGAAGACGATCAAGTCGTCGCACTGATCGGTCCTTCGGGCGGTGGTAAGTCGACCTTGCTTCGGCTTTTGGGCGGGCTTGAGTTGCCGGATTCGGGAGCGGTGATTATTGATGGGAAGCCTGTGCCCGCGGAGGAAGAATTACTTCGTCAATTCAGAATGGGGAATGGATTCCTCTTTCAGTCATTCAATTTGTTTCCTCATCTGAAAGCGATCGAGAATATTTCGATGCCGCTCGTGAAAGTCCACGGTTGGACTGAGGATGATGCGATCGCCCGGGCGCAGCAAATTGCGGATCGATTCGGATTGGTGGAGCATCTCGAAAAATCACCGGGGCAACTTTCTGGCGGTCAGCAGCAGCGTATCGCTCTGGCCCGCGCGGTCGCTCATCGACCTGGCCTTCTCTTTTTGGACGAGCCTACTTCGGCTCTTGATCCTGAGATGAAAGCCGAAGTGCTGGATTTGATTGAAGAGTTGCGACTCTCCGGGCAGCGAATTGTTTTATCGACTCATGAAATGGGCTTTGCGAAAAGATCCTCCGATAAGGTTTTGTTTCTTTCGGGGGGGCGCTGCCTCGAGACGGGAGACTCCGAGGCTGTTTTTGCGAAGCCTGAGTCAAAAGAGCTGCGCGATTTTCTCGCCAAGGTCATGAAATGGTGAGACGATTTATTCACGGAATGGTTAAGGACACTTGCGGGTGCTTTTGTCGCCGGAGCCCATGTAAAGTTTTTGGTTCCGGGTAAAGATTCCAGCGGGTGTCTTATTATTACCACTGTGATAGGGGTGGTCGCAGCCGTAGTCGGAAAGTTCGTTACGGGTGCGCTGGGACTTGGCGGAGCTAACCCCTCCGGATTCAATTTTCCCAGGACTGCGGTCTCCGTTGGAGGCGTCGTGGTCCTACTTTTGGTCTACAGGCTCCTATTCAAAAAGAAGTAATTTCTCACGACGGGATCGCCCAGGGGATCCACTCTGCGCGCAAGGCCGCAAGGATCAGTGTCACAACGATCGCGGCAAGCAAAGTAGAGTAAAGCACCGATGCCGCGGCAAATCGGCTGTCGGCTTTGAATTCGTGCGCGAGAAGTGCCGTATTCACTGCGGTGGGTGAGGCGGCCCCTACGATTAGAATCGCTGCCATTTCGCCCGAGAATCCGAAGGCGAGGCAGAGAAGGGCGGCAATGGTTGGACCGCCGAGGAGTCTGATGACAAGAGCGATTGAGAGATTGCCTCGTGGCGATGGCGGTTTCGTCTTTGATAACTGCACTCCCAGCGTGATAAGCGCGAAGGCGACAAGTGTGTTGGCGAGGTAAGTGAGAGGTGTCCAGATGAAGATAACGTCCTCAAGAGGGTTCTCGAAATAGCGCAGTGTCAGAGCCAGAATGATCGCATACGGGGAAGGTTGTTTTAGAATCGGTTTGAAAAATCCCTTTCGTTCTTTGCTGCCTGCATTCGCCAGGAAAATGCCGAGAGAGAAACTTGTCAGGTTCATTGTCGCGAGGACGAAAACCTGCACGACGGAACCGAGCTCGGTGAATGCGAGTGTCATCAGAGGAATGCCCCAGTTGCCCGAGTTGTAGATCATCGTGCTGAGCTGCATCGCGTATCGCTCCGAGGCGGGTGTTTTACGAATTGCGCAGACGGCCCAGCTGATCAGGCCCATCGCGATGATGACGCAAACGGTGAAACCGACGATTCGGGCTCCGATCGCGGCATCCAGATTCGAGGTCGAAAGCCGCACGAGAATGAATGCCGGAACGAAAAGGTAAATGTTCAGCTTTACGAGCGACTTGAGATCGAGGTCAAAGAGCCGGTCGAGCCCCCAGCCCAAACCCGCGAGAACGAGAATAGGAAGACAAACGTCGAAGAAAATTTGAAAAATAGCGGGCATATACGGACTACTTCGCCGGTGAGGCAAGGTAGCTCAGTAAATCCCGCATTTCGTCCACCGTCAAACTCGCTTCGAGGCCTTCCGGCATCAGTGATTGCCCGAGGCCTTTCATCGCCTGAACCTGACTGCGTGGGAAAGTGCGGGAAAGTCCCCCCGGCATCTTCATGGTCACATCTTCTGCTGATTCTGACTCAATCATACCAACAAGCATTTCACCGTTTTTCAGTTCAAACGTGAAGGCCTGAAATTGTGGCGCGACTTCCTTGCTCGGATCGAGAATATTCCCGAGGAGAGATTCGGAGCCGGCATTGGAAAAAGTCGTAATCGCTGGCCCGAGGACGATCCCTTTTCCCTCGTGTGAGAGGTGACAGACCATGCATGCTTTTTCGAAGGCGAGATGTCCTTTCTCTCGGTCGCCCTTGCCAGCGAGCGCGGCGTCGTAATTGGTGATGACCTGAGCACGCGAGATCACTTCGGGAAGAGTCGATGCTGCTAATTTGCTCACCGCTTTGCTTTTGTGGGTCCGAAGTCCGGCGATGAGTTGTGCCGGAGTTTCCTTAATGCTATTTTCCTTAGCATCGAGTGACTTGAGAAAGGTTAGGGCGGCCGTCTCATTCGCCAAAATCTTAGGGGTGATGGCATTGCGGCTCTCGTCATCAAGAGAAGGGAATTGCACGATTAGGAAATCGAGGTCTCGGATCGTAGATGCCAGCTTTGAGCTCAAGGGGCCCGGCTCCGTGGACTTCAGGAGGTTCTTCATAGGTTCCTCATATTGCGAAGAATCCGATAAACGGAGTAGCTCGATTGCACTTATTTTCTCACTTTCCGATGACTCAGGTGTTGTCAATGAAGTGCTGGCTCTTTCAAAAATGTTTTGAAGATCTGGATTCTTGAGCAGCTCTTTCCATCCTGAACCCGCTTCTCGAAGTCCGTCTTTTAACGCGGCAATTTCAAGCGCCATTTGCTTGTTCAAGGCGGCAATTTCAAGCGTTCGAGTCTCGTCGATGGCGGATTTGTTAGCCCCTTTGATCAATGGTTTGATTATTTCTAAGTCGCCGCTCCTGCCGAAGAGGCGGGACAGCTCCAGTTGAAGTTCGTTAGGTTCCATTGCTGGTGTTGCTTCCATCGCAGCGATGAGATCTTCTTTATTCCTTATCGAATTGAGAAATCCGGCCCTGATCCATTCGTCTTCTTTTGCCTTGGCTGCGTGGCTTTCGAGAAATTCAGTCGAAGCGAGAAGCTTCGGAAAGGGATCGACGGGCGGTTTTGGATCGGCGGGAGTTCCGCGCTCGTACAAAAGACGCCGCGCCGTGGTTTGGTGCCAATCGTTCTCGTGGGTTGCGAGAGCGCGGAGTTCTTCGTCGGACAGTGCCCCGAGATCAGCTGCTCTCGATGGCTTCGTCCCATTCGGAGATGCCCGGTAGATGCGTCCACGATCGAAGCCACTGTTGAGATCAACATGCTTTTTGATGGGCTCCGGAAGCGACCAGGGATGCTCGATCGTCTCGCGATACATGTCGGTGATGTAGAGACATCCGTCGGGTCCTGTTGAGAAGCTGGTGGGGCGGAACCAATTGTCCTTGCTTCGCACGAATTCGCTCTTCAGTTCCGGGTTTGCCCGCGTCGCGACGGGCTGAGTTTGTCCGTCGGGGAAAGTGATGAGCTTTCGGTGGATGAGGTTGCTGCCCACGTCACCGATGAAAGCGTTGTTGCGAAAGCCATCACCAAAGGCATTTCCCCAGTAGAGGTGAACTCCGGTTGCAGAGGTGAAATAGCCTGAAACTCGACCGCCGCCCTCGACAACGCCTTTGACGACTCCGGCGACACGCCATCTCGTTCTGACAATGCGCCAGGGTTCATCCGCGCTGATTCGATAAACGGGCGCGGCAGCCCCATCGTCAGGAATATTTACGAGCGGTGGCGGAAGTCGGAACCACGGATTGGGATTCACATGATGTCTTTCATAAGCGACCCAAATGATGTGGCGGGAGTTCGTGCAAATGAAACGGCGCCCTTCCGAGTCAAAGCTCATTCCATACTGTGCGGTTCCATTTTCAGGGCGGAGGTCCAGTTTCTCGGGGTCGAAGGAAAAATCCGCGCCGCGCAGGGGTAAGGGCTCGAATGAATCATCGCCCACTCGCGTCACGATTCCGCCGTTCCCCGCGGTCGCTCCCCACACCCTATTGTCAGGTCCCCAGCGAAAGCTGTTGAAGAGCGCCTGCATGTTCAATTCTGGCTTTCCTTCTCCGAAGCCGGTAAAGAGGTGCCTCGACTCGTCGGAGACACCATCGCCATCGGTGTCTTTGAAATAGTGAACGTCAGGAGTCGCTCCCACAAAGACACCGCCTTTGTAGCAGAGGACGGCAGTTGGCCACTTCAGGCCGTCCTTGAAAATAGTCGAGTGGTCGAACTTGCCATCTCCGTCGGTATCGGTGAGCAGTCGAACCCGGCCGAGAGCGCTGTCTCTTCTTTCCGAGTAGCCGCGCATTTCGAGAACATAAGCCCTTCCTTTTTCGTCGAAGGCCATCGCGATCGGATCCATTACGTCTGGCTCGTGTGCGACGAGGTCGAGCTGAAATCCTTTCTCGACTTCGAATGTCGCCATCACCTTTTCAGGTTCCGTTGCCGCTACCCGGGGGAATTCTTCGGCGGAGAGTTCGAGAGGGTCTTCCGAATAGGATAGGGAAGAAAAGAATAGAAAGAGGGCGCAAAGGCGGAACGTTTTCATCTCGCAGGAATCGTGGTGACACTGATAATTGTTACTGAGAATGAGCGAGACATGAAGCGAAGACAATTCACAAAAATAGCGGGTATAGGGATTACGACGGGTGCGGTGGGTGCGGTTGTCGGAAGAGAAGACGCGTTTGAAATTATCGATATCCATCAGCATGTCAATTTTCATGGGCGGCGGGATAGTGAGCTCATTGCTCATCAGAAGAAGATGGGGGTCTCGAAAACAGTTCTGCTTCCTGCTGCTTCTGCGCTGGCGATGGCATCGACTCACAAGGGCAAGTCGAATGGGTTGGCGGCGCGAGTATTTGGGACTCAGGCCTCGGCCCGTCTCGCCTTGAAGGATCCGGAGTCGTTTGTTTATTTTTGCAATGAAGTGCCGGACGCTGCGGATGCGGTGCCCCGGCTTGAGTACTGGTTGAAGAATGGTGCTTGCGGAATAGGGGAGTCAAAATTTCATCTCGAATGCGATTCAGCTCCCATGATTCGGATTTACGAAGTGGCGCAGGAATTCAAAGTACCGGTGCTACTGCATTTCGAGCACAATCGCTACAACATGGGTTTTGAACGGTTTCATAAAATCCTCGAGCGCTTTCCTGAAGTGGATTTTATCGGGCATGCTCAAGCCTGGTGGGGAAACATTGACGCGAAGCACGATCCGACCGCGAACTACCCTACTGGACCAGTGACCCCGGGTGGGCTCTCAGATAAATACCTGAGTGACTACCCGAACATGTATGGAGATCTCTCTGCCGGTTCGGGGCGCAATGCCTTGAATCGTGACGAAGAGCACGCGGCCGCTTTTCTTCTTAGACATCAGGATAAACTAATGCTAGGAACCGATTGCGCCGACCCCACTCCGAAAATTCAAGCTTGTTCAGGTCTCGATCAGATCAACAATGTGAAAAGATTATTAAACGATGACGAAGCTAAGAGAAAAATATTTTCAGGAAACGCGAAACGGATTATTCGGATCTCGTAGCCGCTTAGATTATCGAATGCTTTGCGCATTGGGGATTTTAGTTTTAGTCATGTCAGGAGAATGCGATGAAAAGACGGGGCCGGCGATTATGGCGCACCGTGGTGCCAGTGCGGACTGCCCTGAAAACACGCTTTGTGCAATCGAGGAGGCCGCGAAGCAAGGGGCTACGATTGTTGAGTTCGATGTCAGGCAAACCAGTGACGGAGCGTTGATTCTTTTTCACGACAAAACCTTTGAGCGGTTCACGGGGAAGAAGAGCACGGTGGAAGAGCAGGAGTGGAACGCAATTAAGGACACTGATGTCGGGACGTGGTTCCCCGGTGGAAGATTCAAAGGCGAAAAGATTCCGCTTTTCCGTGAGGCCCTCGAACTGTGCTTTGAGCATGGCATGACCCCACTGATCGAACACAAGACAGGGCCCGCTGAAGCCTATGCGAAAGTGATCGTGGATTTGGACTGCGCTGACAAAGTGATCGTGCAGAGTTTTAGCTGGGTTTTTTTGAAGGCGTTCCAGAAAGTGCTTCCGCGAGTGGCCTTGGGAGCACTGGGGCGCAAGGAACTCACCGCGAGCAGGTTGGCGGAAATAAAAGAGTTCTCCCCTAAGTGGGTCGGTTGGAGTCATTCCGACCTGAGGCTCAAAGATCTCAGGGCTCTGCAGGACGAGGGGTTCTTGGTCACACTCTGGACGATAAATAAGACAGAGGATGCTCAAAAGTGGATCGACGCCGGTATCGACGGGATCATCACTGACAAGCCTCGTGTCATGATTGACCTCGCGAGAACGCCGTGATCACTTGAGGTTCTCAATTGCTTCGAGAATATCACCGGGAGTGAGAATACCCTCCTTCAGCATGATAGCCGGTTTGGATTTGTCTGCGGGGTAGAGCAAGTAGAGGGGGACTCCGGCACGACCGTGTTCTTCAAGAAGTGCCGCGATGCTGGAGTTTTTGTTAGTCCAGTCGGCGATGACGAACTCGACGTTGTTTTCTTTGAATGCATCCTGCACCGCGTCCGTCTTGATCGCGACGCGCTCGTTTACTTTGCAGGTAAGACACCATTCGGCGGTGAAATCGACGAAAACGTCTTTTCCTTCCGCTCGGTGGCTCGCGATCACTTCACGAATGTCGAGGTTACTGGCAGGGGCTCTCTTTTTAGAAGCATCAAAGGCAACATAAAGACTGAGCGCAAATACGAGCACTGCTACAATTTTCCCCATGATTCGCGTTAATAACGGTCGGCTGAAGCCAGCGAATCGCCCATAGATCCAGGCTGCGAACGAAGCAATGAGGACTGAGGCCAGAGCCCATTGCAAGCCGCCCACACTGAGTTGTTTGGAAAGGACTCCGGAAAGCCAGACGACGACGGCTAGCATCGGGAATCCCATGAATTGCTTGAAGGTTTCCATCCATGCTCCCGGAGGTGGGATCACGTCGAGAAGCTTTGGGAAAATGGCGAAAATGAAATACGGGGCCGCCAGACCCAAACCCAGCGTCGTGAAGACAAGGAACATGACCCAGTCCGGTTGGACGAGGGCAAAGCCGATCGCGGGTGCCATGAGAGGTGCGGTGCAGGGCGTCGCGAGAAGTACCGCGAGAGCGCCACTCCAAAAGCTCCCCGCGTAGCCTGATTTGTTCGCGAGATTACCGCCAACACTCGTCATTGAAGTGCCCAGTTCAAAGACTCCGAAGAGGCTGAGCGCGACCAATACCATGACAAAGATCAGTCCGATCACGAAGCCGGGTTGGCGAAGCTGAACTCCCCAGCCGACATCGTCACTTCCGGCAAAGCGAAGGACGATGAGCATGATGGTGAGAAGCCAGAAAAAGACGAGAATGCCAAGGGCGAAAGTGAGCGAATGAGCGAGGATTTTTTTTCGATCTTCTCCCGACTGCCCTACGAAAGACATCACCTTCAGCGAAATGACAGGGAAGACGCATGGCATGATGTTGAGGATGATCCCTCCGAGGAACGCCGCGAGGAGGATGCCGAGAAGTCCGCCTCCGAAGGGGAGATCAGCGGGAGGCACCGGAGCGGTTGCCTTATTTGACTGGTCAGTTGACGCAGTCTCAAGGCTGGCCTCGGCTCCGGCGGCCTCGGTTGAAATTTTGAATCCTTGCCTTCCGGCTTCCGTCTCAGCGACGAGGAGGCCACTGAATCTTTCCGGAGCGCTTTCGAGCACCTCGTATTTTTTGAAAGCAAAAATCAACTTGCCGTCCGCTTGCGAAATCTCGGGTTCTGAAAGCTGATCGAGAATATGCTTTTCGTCAGGGTAGAGATGGATTTTCGCTTTTTCAGGAAGAATACCATTTTCGGCAGCTACCGTGACGATCACCTTTTCTCCCTCGAGTGAGATAGCCGTTTCCCAGGCAGTGGCTTTCGGGATCTTTGCGCTGTATTTTTCGATTTCAGCGGCGACGGGGGAGGGCGAGGCCGTCCCTGAGACGTTGAGGCTTAGAGAGAGACCTGCTTTCCCCGGGACGCAGGTGCCCGGGTCGCACATGAGCCATTCGGCGGTTCCACTAATCTTGACGGGCCTTCCCTCGGGGAGGTCGGCGGGTGGGGTGATCGTAATCGGATGCACCACTTCGGTGACATAGCCAAATCCCGCCTCGACGATGTTGTAGCCGAAGTCGGTTATGAAACGTTTCGGAACCGGGAACTGGAGATTTCCGGCGGTGAATCCGTCGGGGAGATCGAGTTTTAAACCCGTTGGTATTCCGGTCTCCCCCGGATTTTTCCAGTAGGTGTGCCAGGTCGGATCGATCTTCAGCTTGAGGGCAAGGGTGAAGGGCACGCCCGGCTGGATCGAGGTGACGCTCGAGAGCAGTTGGGCTTCGACATTTTTGTCTCGAACCGCGAGTGATTTGGACTGAGCAAAGGAGAATCCCGGAAGCGCAAGGAATGAAAGCAATGCGGTCAGCGCCAGCGCCCTGCGGATGGCCTTGATACAAGCTGGACTTTGGAAAGGGGGATTTTGATTCATAGTCAAAGAACTGCGTAAAGGTGTCTCTATCTTTAACGGGGATCAAGGGGAGAACCTTACGGAAAAAATCCGCGTATTTTGGGTTCTGAATCGGTAAGAGTGATTTTCTTGCCAAGTCGACTGAAAAAGCGAAGATGTTCGCACTATGAAAATCGCTCTCGCATCTGCCATTTTGCTCGTCATTTTTTCCTCAGGATTGGCTCAGGAAGATAAGCCAAAGCCGAAAGAATACCCGTTGGGTGAAGATTCGATGCCGAAAAACGGAGTCCCCAAAGGAAAGGTGACAAAGCATCAGATTCGCAGTGAAGTTTACCCCGGTACGATTCGTGAGTATTTTGTTTACGTTCCCGAGCAGTATGAGGAAAAAGGGGGTGATTCTGCTGCGGTGATGGTGTTTCAAGATGGACACGCCTATGTCGGCGAGACGGGGCAGATTCGAGCGACGGTGGTATTCGATAATCTGATCGCGAGGTGTGAAATGCCGGTGACGATAGGGATTTTCGTGAATCCGGGTTGGTTCACGAACCTTCTCGAAACACAACAGGGGTGGAAAGTTCCGGAGAGTGTTGGGAGCAACCGCTCGCTTGAATACGACACGCTTAGCGGCAAATACGCTGAGTTTTTAGAGAAAGAGATTCTGGTTGAAGTGGGTCGGAACTATCGGCTGAGCGACGATCCGGAAATGCGTGCGATATGCGGAATGAGTTCAGGTGGGATCTGCGCCTTTACGGTTGCGTGGGAGCGGCCCGATCTGTTTCGCAAAGTTCTCAGTCACATCGGAAGCTTTACCAATATCAAGGGAGGTCACATTTATCCTGCGCTGATTCGTAAGAGTGAAAAGAGGCCGTTGCGGGTTTTTCTTCAGGATGGTTCAAACGATCTCGACAATGAACATGGCAATTGGCCGCTCGCGAATCAGCAAATGGCAGCGGGCCTCAAATTTGCCGCTTACGATTACCAATTTGTTTTCGGGGAGGGGCCCCACAATGGGAATCACGGCGGCGCGATTTTTCCGGAGTCTCTGCGCTGGCTTTGGCGAGAGGATTAGGCAATCCATACCCGGATTGAAATCCGGGCCTGTTACCGATGACACCTTCAGCATCGGTTGAGTCGGCATTCCTCCCGACTCGAACAGGTAATAGTCAGATGATAGTGGTGAAGTGAGTGGGACGTCGTCAACGATACGGACGCGGACGCGCCCGAGGTCACGGAGACTCGGCTACGGGCAAAGCAACGTTCGGGGCGTAAAGCTTTAGCGAGTCGCGGTGAGCCCGGTTCTTCGAAGCGAAGGGAATGTCGGCGATAACTCAGGCGAGTCCTCAGCAAAGTGCCACCGCACGCGATCAGTCACAATTTCGACACGTGTAAAATTCTGGTTGAGAATCGATCGAGGAGACGTGATCTGAAGAGGCTGTGAAACACTTTTTCGAAATACTCCGGGAATTTTTTTTGTTGGGTCTGACTTCTTTCGGTGGGCCCACGGCTCATGTCGCCTTTTTTAGAGACCGGTTTGTCGGGGTGAAAAAGTGGCTCTCAGAATCGGATTTTGCCGATCTTTTAGCGCTTTGCCAGTTTCTCCCCGGACCCGCGAGCAGTCAGTTGGGACTCTCGATTGGCTGGAGACAGGGAGGTCTGCGAGGCGCTATCGCTGCCTGGATTGGCTTCACGCTGCCTTCTGCAATCGCTCTGATCCTGTTTGGTATTGGTGTAAGGGCGGTTTCGGGTGAGAGTTTTGATGCTTCGGCCGGATCGTTACGGGGATTGCAAATTGCGGTGGTTGCGGTGATCGCGAGTGCGGTTGCCTCGATGTGGAAATCGCTGTGTCCTGAGAAACCGCATCAGTTCATCGCCCTCCTTGCGGCCGCAGCGATGTTGCTTTCTACCGTCGCGTGGATGCAGTTGGTCGTGATCGGACTTGGAGCGCTCGCCGGCTTAGTCTTCTTTCGAAAATCGGTCGAGGCAAAAAGTGCTGATTTAACAGGTTTGGTTCAAGGCTCTAATCCTGTCGGTTCTCTCGCAAGTTCCCGCTGCTTTGGCATTTCCTGCCTCGTTGTCTTTTTTGTGCTGCTATTCGGCCTGCCTTTTTTGGTTCCAGCGAATCAGGAAAATTCGATTCTTGCCGCCTTCAACGCGATGTATCGAAGCGGCTCGCTTGTGTTTGGTGGAGGGCATGTCGTCCTGCCGCTTTTAAGTCAGGAGGTCGTCACTCCCGGTTGGGTATCGGGTGAGGAATTCCTCGCGGGATATGGCGCTGCGCAGGCGGTTCCGGGTCCGCTATTTACTTTCGCCGCCTATCTTGGCGCTATGATGGATGACGTCGGGGGCCCCTGGCTCATGGGGGCGGTTTGTCTGGTCGGCGTTTTTCTTCCTGCCTGGCTTTTGGTCCTCGGCGTGATGCCTTTCTGGGGAAGTGTCGTCAAGAAGCCTTCGCTTCGCGCCGCGCTTGTTGGGACCAATGCTGCCGTCGTGGGGCTGTTGGGTGCGGCGCTGTACAGTCCTGTTTGGACCGGCGCGATTGGCTCGACAAAAGACGTCGTTTTCCTGATCGGTGTGGCGGCTGCTTATCTTGTCGCAAAACTGCCGGTGTGGCTTGTCGTTATTCTGGCGGGAGCGGCCGGAGGCTTTTTTCTTTAAAAGGTAACCCGGCTAATCAGTGATTGACTATGAGCGGCGAAGCCCGTTTCATTTCCTCGCATGCTCGAAGAAAAGGAAGCCAAACGTCGCATTTTGGAAGCGGCCTCGCCAGGTGCGGTGACTTGGATCCCGCTTGAGTTGACCTTGGATCAGATTCTAGCACAGGAAATTACGGGAACGATTGACTCGCCTCCCTTTGATAATTCGAGCATGGACGGCTACGCGGTTCGAGCCGAGGAGTGCCAAACCGGCGATTCGTTGAAAGTTCACGAAGAGGTGCAAGCGGCTGGCCTCGATATGGGTTTGGATCTTAAAGCGGGAGAAGCGATTCGGATTTTTACGGGCGCTCCCGTTCCGATCGGGGCCGATGCGGTGATCATGCAGGAGGACGTCTTGCGTGAAGGCGATCGAATCACAATTGTAGAGGGAGTGGTAGAGGGGGAAAATATTCGACGAAGAGGGGGGGATGTCTGTGCGGGCCAGAAGCTCCTTGGCCGCGGGGATATTATGACCCCGGCACGAATTGGATTGCTCGCCTCTCAGGGAATTGCGGAAGTGGCGGTGCACGGGAAACCGCTCGTGCAGGTCGTGACGACAGGCGATGAATTGGTCGAGCTGGGTGCTCCCCTGTTGATGGGGGAAATTTACAACAGCAACTCGCCGATGCTGCAAACGGCAGTGACTCGGGTCGGGGGAATCGCGGCGGCTTCTCATGCGTATGATGATCCTGACGAGCTGCGTGAAGTCCTCGGAGCGGCACTCGCAACGGCGGATATCGTGGTCATTGCCGGCGGGGTTTCCGTGGGGGAAAAGGATTTCGTTAAAGAGGTCCTCGAAGCGCTTGGTGTGAAGACGGAATTTTGGCGGGTGAAAATTAAACCGGGAAAGCCATTTGTGTTTGGGCGGCATCCTGATGGGACTTTAGTGTTCGGACTTCCCGGAAACCCCGTTTCCGCGTTCGTCACTTTTCATGTTTTTGTGGCCCCGGTGATACGGCGACTCTTAGGCGATTCTCCGGAGGACGCTGCCAAAGGGACCGGGAATACTTCGGTGGTTTTGGATGAGGCTGTCGAAAACACCGGTGATCGCCCTCATTACTTCCGGGGGCGGATCGAGAACGGGAAGTTGCGCCTTTCGGGAACGCAGCAATCGCATGCGATTTTCGGCTTGAGCCGGGCGAATTGTCTCTTGAGACTCGATCCAGGTGAGAAGCTCGAAGAAGGGGCTGCCGCCAGGGTGATTTTGATCTAAAGGTGGAAGCTGACGCTTCCGGGTTGATTCTTGACAGTAGGCACCATCGCCGCGACTCATTCAGGATATGAGTGATGAGATCACTGACCTGAACGTCTTTTTTAATGTGCCGCTTCCAGCGCCGGCTTTGTTGATGCATGAGATGCCCCGTAGCGCTACGCAAGCGTCTGTGGTGCAGGGCTCGCGGGAACGTATCGAGGCCATTCTCCATGGGGACTCCGATCGCTTTATCGTAATCGTCGGACCTTGCTCGATTCACGATCCTGTTCAGGGCATTGAGTATGCGAAGAAGTTGGTAGCTCTCAATGAGAAGGTGAAAGATCGCCTCGAGATCGTGATGCGCGTTTACTTTGAAAAACCCCGCACTTCTATCGGGTGGAAGGGGCTTATCATGGACCCTGACCTCGATGGGACCGCTAATCTTGCAGAGGGACTGCGGATCGCTCGAAAGCTTCTCGGTGAGATTGTTGATCTTGGCATCCCGACATCAACCGAATTTCTCGATCCGATCACGCCTCAATACATCGCCGACCTGATTTGTTGGGCTGCGATTGGAGCGAGAACGGTCGAGTCACAGACGCATCGTCAGATGGCGTCAGGTCTCTCGATGCCGGTTGGGTTCAAAAATACGACCTATGGTGGGGTCTCAGCGGTAGTGAATGCTCTCAAGGCGGCGATTGCTCCTCAGACTTTCTTTGGAATCAGTTCGGAAGGTGTTGCTTCAATGGTAAGCACGAAGGGAAATACGAATTGTCACACGGTGCTGCGCGGTGGCGATGGCGGCCCTAATTTTGATGCTGAATCGGTCGCTGCGGCCATTCAAAGCCTAGGGGCGGGGAGCGTTTCGCAAGCAGTCGTGGTTGATGCGAGTCATGCAAACTGTTCCAAGGATTTCACGAAAATGCCTTCGGTGTTCGAAGAAATTGTCGCTCAACGAGCTGCCGGGAATCGCCAATTGGTTGGGGTGATGCTCGAAAGCAATATGGTCGAGGGAAACCAGAAAATTCTTGATGACCATTCAGCGATGACGTGGGGACAATCGGTAACCGATCCCTGCATCAGTTGGGAAACCACCGAAGAGATTATTCTCAAGGCAGCTGAGACGCTGCGTTAATATTATTCCAATATGAGTGTTCCGGATCACGATGCATTGCTGAAAGCTGTATCGAGGTCGTTCTACCTTAGTATGCGGTTTCTGCCGCAGGAGATGCGGGAACCGATCTCTCTTGGTTACTTGCTGGCGCGTTTTACCGACACGATTGCGGATGCGCCCGGTCTTCCCGATGAAGAGCGACTCTCGGTTTTGGATTCTGTTAGACTTGCTCTTGAGACGGGCCACCTCCAGTCCAAGCTCGATCTCTCCGCTTTTCAGAAGGTTCTTTCTCATGACGGAGAGCGACATTTGCTCGCGACGTCAGCGGATCTCTTTGAGCGATACGCCAAAGTCGATGACTCAAATCGGGATCACCTTAGCGAAGTCATTCTGACGATTATTCACGGGCAACGCTGGGACATTGAGTCGTTTCAAGAGGGCACTATCGCACCTTGTGAGGATGGGTCCGACCTCCTTCAGTATGCCTACCGGGTGGCTGGATGTGTCGGTGAGTTTTGGACGAAAGTGGGATTTTCGACACTGGGGGAAGGCTTCTCTGAACCTGCCAATGCAGCGGCAATGTTAGTGAGCGGGAAGAAATTGGGGCAGGGGTTGCAGCTCATTAACATTCTCCGGGATTTGCACGAAGATCTTCCGAACGGGCGACTTTATTTGCCCGCACAGGAACTGGTTTCTGTCGGCTGGAATGGGGAAGGCATTCCAGCCCCTGAACTTATTGAGCCCGTCTACGGGAAATGGTTAGAAGCTTGTGTCGATCTTCTCGGTGAGACCGACCCTTACCTTTCAAAGGTGAACGATGCACGGGTTCGTTTTTGCACAAGACTTCCCATGCTGCTCGCAAAAGAGACCGCAGCGAGGATGAATGAAAGCGGCTTTGAGCGTGTTATTTCGGAGAAGATTAAAGTGCCACGCAGCACGGTTTGGAAAGCAATGGGGCGGGCGATCTTTTTTTAGAGGTCGTTGCTTTCCCCTTCCTCCCATTGACTGAAAGATTGTTTTTGCTTTCGTCGATCGGCACGGTGCTCAATTTGCCGTTCTTGTTTGGGCGTAAGAAGATCTTTGTTCATCCAGGGCTTCGGGCCCGAATCTCCGGCCATGATAGAGCCGAGCGGTGTCACTTCGCCGATAATTTCGGCCAGTTCAAATTGCTCAATTTGAGCTCTTATTTGTGAGGCCGACTTGTAGGCGAGAGGGCTCTCGGTGAGATCTCCTTTTCCATAATACCAGCGAATATCGAGGCCTTTCGTGGCAGCTTCGATTGCCTTGGCGATCGTGGCGTCATCACTGTCTCCCTTTTCCTTTCTGAACTGTCGCAGGGTAGCGGTGCGTGATTGATTCCGTCCTGCACCATGAGGCGCAAAACTCAAAAAATCTGAATTGTCGCTGCCTAACGTTAGCAGAATTGGTTCGGCCATGTTCAGTGGAATGAGGCCGAGTAAGGGGATTTCTGATTCATTCTTCCACGCAGGCGTCGCGCCCTTTCCATGGAGGAAGGCACTGGATCCGTCAGGGTTCTCTTTTCGCCAGACGAAGTTGTGTTCGTTTCCAAACTCGGTCACGAGTTTTCCCTCTGCGCGGGCCAGAAAACGCTCGTGGATCGCGGTGTGATTGGCCTTTGTCCAACGACTCACATATTGCAACGCTTCCCAGTAGTCAGCGCCTTCGTCTGTGGTCACGTCGAGCCAGGCAGCGGCTTTAGGAATCCCCTTGGCGATGCGGGAAGTTTCTTTAATCGCCGCTTTGTGGCCGCGTTTGTAGAGTTGCGCGCCGAGTCCACGTGAGCCGTGATGGGTCACGAGCGTGAAAAATTCAACACCACCATCGTCGTCGATTCTTGATCCCGCTCGATTTCGCAGGGCCCGCGCGGTTTCCTCATGCCCGGCGTCTGTCAATGCCCCCACCAGTGTTCGCGTCACTCGAATTTTACCGAGATAGGCAAAGTGGTTTCCATCGCCCTGATCGGCAATGTGTTTGGCCGCATATTCTTCGAGACCCTGGAGGTAGCGATTGGACCAGACCGGTTCGGAAAGCACGGGGTGGTCGACACGATCATCCTCCCTTCTTCCTCCGTATCCGAAGCGGGTCGAGTCGACGAGATTGTCCATCATGCTCTGGGTGCTCTCGTTGCATTCGAAGATCGAGGCATACATCGAGCAGCAAACGTCAGCGCTGTGCGCGGAGGGGAGAATCGCGTTGCGAGTTTCGATCGCGCCGCCAACGGGGATCGTCGCTTCAGCAGAACCGGCAGGGCAGGAGTCGGGCATGAGGGCACCCTTTTCAACGACAGGGCAGCGCATCAATTCACCCATAAGTTTACGAACAGCTGAGAGGTTCTTTTCCTCCAGTGCCGAAGTCGCCTCGATCGCTTCCGAAAAAGAGAGTGGCTTCTCCCGCATTTGGAGAATGAGGTCCTCTTTTTCAAAGTCCCGTTCGAGTAGTTTGATAATGTAGGCAGGATCCGTGATGCCTCTCGCCTCGAGTGCTTTGGCTGAATCGAGAAGGTCTTTAAACTTCGGTCCCTTTGGCCAACCCGCCTCAAGAAGGTCGGTTCCTGTGATTAAGCCCATCTCACAGGTTGCCACAGAGTTTCCACCCTGCTCCAAAAATTTAGATGCGGGCGGCAGTGGTCGTTGTGACGACCGAGCTAAGCAGCATGAGACTGGCGGCAAGCGAGGGTCCATGAGGCCCCCCCAATCAGATTCCAACAGCGGTAGAATTGTAGCGTATCGGCCTTGTGGGAGCGATTGAACGAGCTCAGGGGCACTGGTCTTCGGGATACCGACTCCCGGCGCGGGGTATTGAGGCGATCGAATCTCGAATCTCGAATCGAAACCAGGTGAGATTTTGACCACCTACGGTGAACTTTTAAGTCGATTAGCGAATCGGATGCTTCAGATCGCTGCCTTAAATTTGCGGGAGCGCAGCGCGGTCAGTGGATTCTTCGGGACCGGGGCCGCTACTTCTTCGCTTTCTTACTCTTTTTCTTTCCCGCCGTTTTAGCGTTCAGCCAGTCTCCGCTAAGGTAGTCGACCCTTCGCTGTGCTTCGCCTGTCACTTTCTCAAAGTTTGAGGCATCAAAGGGATAGGAAAGTCGTGAGTGATCGTGGAAAAGAGCAACCGCATTCAGTGCGATCAATTGAGTCACTTCATGATCAGTGCCGTTGACTATATCGATGAGCGTCTTCCTCGGATCGATTACCCCAGTCAGACCCAGAAATTCTGCGGCACGCACTCTCACCGCGGCGCTTTCATCTTTTAGTAGCGGTTTGACATGCTCGGCAAGATCGATCGCTTCCTCTCCGAAGGCAGCGCAGACAGTAGCCGCCCAATAGCGTTCTCCTGCGGTGTCAGAGCTCAAGGCAGCTTGAATATCCTCGTGGACGTCGGAGTAGGGCTTGAGCATAAGATCGGCCGTGCGAATCATGGCTCCGATTTCCTCTTTCCTCGATCTTCCGTAGGCGACGGGATCCTCCATCGCTTCATCGAAAAGTTTGTCTTCAGGATAGAATCCCAGGTCAGGCATTCCCACGAGCCTCTTTCTGAGTTCTTCGCGCATTTCTGACAGTCGTGCCTGATGGTCAGGATTGCCGGCGAGATTGCTCACCTCGTGAGGATCTGTCGAGAGGTCGAAGAGCATTTCCGGCCCTTTCGGTTCAAAAAACTGACGTTGGTCTGATCCTAGTTTCCCCTCGTTGTAAAGTTCCCTCCACTCGCGATAGGCGAGCATTAGATAGCGGTAGTTATTCTGGAGTCCGTCAGGCAGATAGGGTTGGTAGTTTCGGATATATTTCCAGTCTCCGACACGGAGTGAACGGCAAAGATCATACTTCTCATCAAATCGATCGGCATAACCGAACGTCGAGTCCTGTTTGTTGACGGTTTCCATTGAGACGCCTTCACCAAGGAAAGGGCTTCCGTCCATTTGGGTAGGAATGTTCACTCCTGCGAGTTTTAAGGCAGTCGGGGCAAAGTCGACGAAACTGACAAAGCCTCCCTGCCTCGTGCCGCGTTCGGCGTCGACGAGGTGCTTCCAATTTTCGGGAATTCGAATCACGAGAGGGACATGGAGCCCTGATTCGTAGATGTAGCCTTTGCTGCGCGGGAGAACGCCACCGTGATCGCCGAAGTAAAAGACGAAGGTGTCTTCGAGAAGACCATCCTTTTCAAGCTTTTCAATCGTCTTGCCGACAATGTCATCAATCGTCTGAATCTTATCGAGGTAGCTGGCGTAGGTGTAACGAAAAAGTTTCGTGTCGGGGAAGTAGTCAGGCAAAGTGACTTTGTCAGGATCGTTATTGGTCTTTTTGGTTTCGAACGTCTCTTGGCTGAAGTGGAGTTTGCCCTCGTGAGATTCTGAATGGCTCTGCATATGAAAGAAGGGCTGCGTTTTCCCCTTCCGATTGCGCCAGTCGGCATTGCGTGATGAATCATCCCAGGTGTCCTCACCTTTCAATGCGTTGTAATCTTCTTTTGAATTGTTCGTTGTGTAGTAGCCGGCTTCTTTCAAGTAGTAAGTGAAGAGCTCGAAATTCTTCGGCAAGGTGGCGTGTTTGGAGCGTCGATGGAACTGCGTTCCGATTCGCGGCGCGTAGCAGCCAGTCGCGAGTGTTGTTCTCGCGACGGAACACACCGCACCATTGGAAAAGGCATGATCGAAAATGAGTCCGTTTTTTGCAAGTGCTTCAATATGTGGTGTCGCCACTCCCGCGTCATCGAAAAGCTTGAGGTAGTGCTTGGAATTGTCCTCGGAGACGATCCACACGATATTGGGCCGGTCAGCGGCGAGTGAGCTGCTCATCGTGATAACGAGAGCGGAGAGCAAAAGAACGAGTCGGATCATCTTCTCATCTTCTCTAAGATAGGGGCTTCTGGCAAATGGCATTTTTCCGCAGAGGTGGGTTGATGCTAAGGCGTATCCTTTCCAGGAAAATGGCTCGTGAAAGAATCAGTTGGAAAGTGGAGCAGGGTGATCCCTGCCTCGAAGAAATCGATCTGTGGTTAGATCCACATCGGCCGCGGGAGTTAGCCTTCGTCTCTCACGCGCACGCTGATCACTTCGCGCCTCACGGTACCATTCTTTGTTCTGCCGTAACGAGGACGCTGGTGGAGGCAAGATTTCAATCTTCGAAGGGAAATTTCATCGACCTCGATTGGGGCGAGACAAGAATCATCGGAGACCAATTCGAAGTTGAGATGCTCCCTGCTGGCCATATTCCCGGATCGGCGATGCTGTTTATAAAGCGGCTCTCCGATGGCGCCACCTTGCTTCACACAGGGGACTTTAAAACCCGCGAGGCTCCCGGTGCGGAGAGAAATCAAGTGAAACAAGCGGATACCCTGATCATGGAGACCACTTTTGGTATTCCAAAGTTTGATCTCCCGCCATCCGGCGAAGTGCTCGATGCCATGACAAAGTTCGCGAGGGAGGCGATCGAAGATGAAGAGATCCCTCTCTTCATGGCCTACTCGCTGGGTAAGGCTCAGGAGATTTTGCTTTCGCTTCACGCACGCGCCCCGGAGCTTCCGTTTCAGGTTCACGCTACCGTTGCACGAATGAATGAGGCCGTGTCGAAGCTCGGCTATGATCTTCCGCCGGCGGAAGTATTCACCCCAAAAGAACGGAGCCCATTCGGGCATGTTCTCGTGATGCCGCCATCAGCGGCACGCGGGCAAGTGATCCGCCGGATGAAAAAGCAGGTTCGACTCGCGATGGTGAGCGGGTGGGGCATGGACTCGGGGGCGAAATACCGATACCAGTGCGAAGAGGTATTTCCGCTCTCTGATCATGCCGGCTACTCGGATCTTCTCGCGTTTGTCGAAGAGGTCGATCCGAAGCAGGTTTTCACGATTCACGGTTATTGTGACGAATTTGCCCGCGACCTGAGAAGGCGAGGGCGTGAGGCCTGGCCGCTCGTGGGCGAAACCCAATTAGAGCTCAGTTTCGAGAAAAGTGGAGCCGACTCAATAGGATTAAGTGGTCGACCTAACCCTATTGAATCAAACTTGGCGGGGGTGGATCAAGCACCTCGCCCTGTTGGCCGTCGCCTCAACTCCGAATTTTCGTCGTTTACTGCGGTGGCTGAGGCGATTGCGGCTGCGACAGGAAAGTTGGAAAAACAGAAGATTCTGAGCGAATACTTTCGCCCGCTCGATTCAGAAAGCCTCGCAAGAGCCGTGACTTTTCTATGTGGCCACGCACTTCAGCGGGACGCTGCAGTGCGTGCTTCGAATATCGGTTGGGCGACGATCAGGCAGGCATTGCTCGATGTGACGGGTCTAACTCTCGCTGAATACCGGAGGATTTCGTCGACTCAGGCGGATGCCGGGCGAACTGCCTATTTGGTACTGCAGGGGAAAACTGATCCGAGGACTCATTCGTTCAAGGAAGTCTCGGAAAGTTTCGAAGCTCTCGCCAAGGCGGCCGGGATGGGGCTGAAAGTGAAGCTGCTGCGTGACATGATATCCACTTTTCATCATTCTGAGGCCGCTTTGCTTGTCGGAATTCTAACCAGTGAGCTTCGCATCGGGCTGAAAGAGGGCTTGATCGAGGATTCGATCGCTGCAGCGTTTGATATTTCGAGAGACGCGATACGCGAGGCTCATATGCTCACAGGCGATCTTGGGAAAACCGCCGCGCTTGCGAAGGAGGGGCGGTTGGATGAAGCGGGCCTAACTTGGTTCATTCCCATCAAAGTGATGCTGGCGAGTCCTGAGGAGACTGCGGAAGACATCGTCGGGCGCCTCGGCCCCGGCGCTATTTGGCTCGAGGACAAGTTCGACGGAATCCGCGCTCAGCTACACCGGAAAGGGGATCGGGTCGAGATTTTCTCACGGGATCTCAGGCCGATTCATGAGGAGTTCCCCGAACTGGTCGAGGCAGGCGCTTCTCTCGACCGTGACTGTATTTTGGACGGGGAAATCATCGCGTATTCCGAGGGAAAGAAGCTTACCTTTTTTGATCTTCAGAAGCGTCTCGGGCGACGTTCTGCCAGTCTAGGGCAGAGCGATCTTTTCCTAGGGGAACCGGTTCCAGTGAAATTTGTCGCCTTTGATCTCCTCGCGATGGGCGGCGAAGGTTGGATTGATCGACCATTGAGGGAACGCCGTGAAGGACTCGAATCAATCCAGTTCAACGAGTCAGTGACCCGCGGCGAGGTGAGCTTTGTCGAAGGCAGCGAGGCGGTCGACGGTGCTTTTAACGAAGCCCGACGTCGTGATAATGAAGGGCTCATCGCCAAGGAGCCCGAGAGCTTGTATTCACCGGGACGACGGGGAAAACAATGGTTAAAGCTCAAAAAAGCGATGCCGACTCTCGACGTTGTCGTTGTCAAGGCACAGCAGGGACACGGAAAGCGATCACATGTGCTCAGTGACTACACCTTCGCGGTGAAAGGGGAGCGCGAAGGCGAGCTGAGAGTGATCGGGAAAGCCTACTCAGGTTTAACTGATCTGGAGATTGAGGAACTCACCGCAGAATTCGAGGGGCTCACCCTCGAGAAAAAGAGGGGAGTTCGAACGGTTGAGCCGAAGATTGTTCTCGAGATTGCTTTCGACTCGATCAATTCGAGTAAACGCCACGACTCGGGTCTCGCGCTCCGCTTTCCGAGGATCAAAGCGATCCGTCGCGACAAAAGCGCAGATGAGATCGACACGCTTGCCTACGCCAGAAAACTGGCAGGTCTTCAGTCCTAGTAGCCCAGACCCCAGTCACCTGAGTAAGGCTCACTGGGAAGTGCTTTTCCGGCGCAAGGAGCCGTCATGGGGCCCATCGTCATGCGTTGACCGATCTTTAACTGCCGGTGGCGCTGACCAAGACGATCACAACAGAATGTGAACTCTTCTGTGCTTGGATTGCCTTTGTCGAAGAGGTCGAAATGACCGGGGATGACCAGACTTGCGCTGATCGCTTTTCCGAGAGCGGCGGCTTCAAAGCCGTTCATGCTTGTTCCTTCTCCGATATTTCCGGAATCTCCATTGATAGGGAGAAAGGCAACGTTGACTGACCAGCGTCGCACTTCTTTAACGAGGTTGGTGTGCCATACGGTTTCTCCGCTGTGGTAAATCGCGAATGGACCAAAGACGATCACAAAGCCGAGATCTTTTGAGTTGCCCTGAGGGTCCCTTCGAATCTTCGGGTTCGCAGAATTAATCCCATGAAAATCAAATTGGCCGCTCCTGACGTAGGTGCCCGCATTCACTCCGAGGAGGGGAGGGCCGGCTCTTCCGAGCATTTCATTCGCTTCAGCGACGTTGCCGGCGGGGACGACCATCTTTAAATTGGGGTTCGCGGCACGAAGTGGAAGAATCGTCTCGGGATCGAGGCGATCAGGATCGTTGTTCGTTGCGACGACGAGATCGATACCCGTGAGCTTCAAGGGATCAATGACACGCTCTGAAATGCGGTTCAGCGGCGCGTCTGTCTCTGAATGGTCGCGCGTGATCGAGTCTGAAAGATAGGGATCGATAAGTAATCCGAACTTATCCCATTTTAAAAGGAAGCCGCTCTGACCGAGCCACCAAATGTGTATGGCTCCGGTGACTCCATCGGCGTCTTCGAAATCGGCGAGAAAATCTTCGTCTTGTTGAACGGGAACTATCATCGGTTTTCTAACCGCGTTCGAAGTTAAGGTTTGAACGCGGCGAGCGGGGTATTTATTAGTTTATCTTAGATACCAGATAAAGTAGATTTTGTAGGACATTCTCACACCTTTTTCCGGTTCCTCAAATCATAAACCGGCTTGAATGGTCCGGTTTGATAGCAAAAGCTGAGGATTGATGGCTTCTTTGCCCACTTGAGGGAGTAGTCGACGGGTTACTCTTCGTTCGTCAAAGGCACTGCGGGGCGCTTTCTTGGTTGCGCTTTGATCTTCACACTGAGGTGCTGATTGGGTTTCACCTTCTCGATTTTCTCAAAAGATTCCTCTACTCCCGGTGCGAAAATCTCAATCGTTTCGATGATGTCAGCGGTCCCTACTCCCACTGTTAGTTGACTTTCATTTTGAAACTGACGGGAGATAGTATGAACGATCCAGTCGCTGTCTCGCACTTCGAGTTTGACTCGTGCACCTGGAACCGGCCGCGACAGATGGAGGCTGATCCAGTTGGGAGCAGCGCCGGCTGTCTCGAGTCGCCGCACGGAGCCGTCCTGATTGGAAACGAGGAGGTCCATCGCGCCGTCACCATCAAGATCAGTGCTTACCATTTTTGTCGGCTCGTCGAGGAAGGTTGCTCCACTCACAGCACTGACTTCCCGAAATCCGCTTCCCATCTGGTTCCAGAACAGTCGATTTGTTTGCAGGGTTTTGGTTCCTACGATGAGATCTTCGAATCCGTCTCCATCAATATCTGCTGCGGTCATACTCGCGACGGGGACTTTGGTGATGAGTTCGGAATCTTCCGTCACATTGCTGAATCGTGAGCGACCTAGATTTTGAAAAATGAGGAGCCGGTTGCTGTCATTTTCTGCTGTTCCTTTGGCAACGATAAGGTCGGCCGAGCCATTGTTGTCAAAATCGACGAAAAGAGGGATGCCGGGCGCGTTACCAACTTCAAGATCTGACTCCGCGGAAATATCTTCAAATCTCCAGCTGTCCCAAGTGTCTCCGGGGGTCGTGACGCAGAGTTGGTCTGCTTGCCCCTGAATTCCGAGATAAACGTCTGGAAGCCCGTCCCCGGAAAAGTCTGCCACGGCAATTTCTTCCGTTCCTTTGTGAATCCACCACTTCAGATCCCATGCAACGGGCTGAAAAGCTCCGCCGCTGGTTTGGTGATACAGCTCGAGCGGATGATCGCGATTCCCTACGAGAAGATCGAGCAACCCATCCGCATCGTAATCCAGCCATGCGGCGGCGCTCGTGTCGCTGAAGGCAAGGAGGCCTTTTTCAATGGTGACGTCTTTCATTCCGCCCTTCCCATCGTTCTCGAGAAGGGAATTGGGTTTGCCGCCCTTCCTGATCAGAAAAGCGTCGAGGTCGCCGTCGGCGTCAAAATCCGCCTCGTAAATGGCGTCAGCAGGTGTCGCCAAGTTCCAGCCGGAACCTGATACGAGGGCTCCTTCTCCATTGATCGAACTGAGTTGGTTCCCTCCCTCAGAGGCAATCTCGAGCCTTCCATCGCCATCGAAGTCGCCGATCGCGATCGGTCCGGAAAGCTCGAGGGCAGTCGCCTTCAGCCTTACGGGAAAAGTTTCGGATTCGAGCTCGGGTTGGGTTTTGACTCGCAGAGGTGCGGGCACTTCCGATGAGGGGATTTTCATCGCAGCGAGAGCGAGGTTGAAGCCGAAAAGGTCCGCTTTCGTTGGCTTGTTGTCGGTATCTTGTTGGAGATCGAGGATAAACGACTTCAATCCCGCAGCGTCTCTCGGCTCGGCTTTTTCTCCGTAAGGGAGCGGAGCATCGGGGAGCTTTTCTAAAAGGATTTCATTGCGGCTTTTTTCCAGTGGAGGAACCACGCCCGGTTCAGCTTCAGCTTCAGCTTCAGCTTTAGCCTCTGCCTCTGCCTCTGCCGCTGCCTCTAACTCTTTCAGGATCGATTCGATGGATTGTCCCTCGAATCGATTCAGCTGTTTCTGATCAATCCGACGAGGCCGTTTCTCCGGGAGGTCGGAAGTGAATTCAGGCGGCCTCAGCTCAAACAAGCTGGATAGAGACGGCCATCGCATCACCCCAATAGCACTGAGAGCAATCAGGAAGATGCCCGTAAGAATGAGAATGAATGTCCGTTTCGACATAGCTTGAAAAACCTTACTATAAAATGCTCGGGAGTTTCGGCTTTCGTGATTTCAAGCAACTCACGAAAACTGCTGCCAGCGATTGAGCACTTGGAGGGCACGGCCTTCATCGAGGACGATATTGGCGATTTCGAGGCCTTCTCTCAAATTGTCAGCGAGGCCGCAGATGACGAGGCCTGCCGCAGCGTTGAGCGTGACAATGTCCCTCTTCGGGCCTGTCACCGATCCGTTGAGAATTCCTGTCAGAATCTCTGCGTTCTCCTTGGCGGTTCCGCCTTTTAAATCGGCAACTTCCCCATTGCGGAATCCGAACACATCGGGAGTGACAAATGAAGGGACTGACTCATTCTCCTTGGTCGACCAGACTTGTGTTTCACCGAGGGTTGAGAATTCGTCCATCCCTTCTCCCGTGTCTGTTTTTCCGTGAACCGCCCAGGCGCGCTTCCGGCCGAGTTCCTTCAAGATATCAGCGAACGTCTGACCCACCTTCGGGTCGAACACGCCGATCAACTGGTATGTCGGGCGAGCTGGATTCAACAACGGTCCCAGTAAATTGAAGATGGTTCGCTGCCCCTTCTTGGCGAGTGATTTACGAACGGAGGCCACTGCTTTGAAAGCAGGGTGATATTGCTCAGCGAACAGAAAGCCAGCACCGACTTTCTCGACGCAGCGGCTAAAATCCTCAGGTGGGAGATCGATACGAATTCCCAAAGCCTCCAGAACATCGGCACCGCCACTTTTGGAGGTGATGCCGCGGTTGCCGTGTTTGACCACCGCTGCTCCGGCCCCGGCGAGAACAAAAACGCTCGCCGTTGAGATATTAAAAAGATCCAGTTTGTCTCCGCCTGTCCCGCAAACGTCGATGAACGGCTTCCTGATTTTCTTGCGATTCAATTGAGGATCGACAGCGCGATCCAGGAATTCAGACGCGAATCCTGCAATTTCCTCAGCGGTCTCACCTTTGGCGGAGAGAGCCGAAAGGAAGTCTACTTTCTGTTTCGGAGGCGTTGACTCCTCGAGAAGAAATTTCACGGCGGCGACGATGTCTTCTTTTGATAGCGAGTCATTTTCCTTCAGTTTTCCCGTCAGTTCCTTCATACCGCAAATGAACACCGGCGCTTCGCAGTTGCCAATGAGGAAGTTTTATCTGAGAGTCTTTTTTGACTCCTCCCTAAATGTCTCTCAAAAAGCCAGTTAACGATTCGCTCAAAGGAGGCCTTATTCTCGCTGATCCGGCCCTAAAAGAGCCTGCTTTTTACCAAAGTGTCCTCCTAATTACCGAGCATAGCGAGGAGAATGGGGCACTCGGATATATCCTCAATCGCCCGTTGGGTAAAGGCGTAGGGGAATTACTGGCCGAAGACTCGCTCCCCCGGAAGCAGCGGAATCGTCTTTTTGATGTCCCTGTCTTCGTCGGTGGGCCCGTTAGCACCGAACACCTCACTTTTGCCGCCCTCGGATGGTCCGAATCGGACGAATTACTGCAATTTTCCACTCATTTGTCGGCTGCCGAGGCAGTTTTATATGAAATGGAGGGGTTTCACATTCGCGCTTTTGTCGGATATTCTGGATGGTCGGAAGGACAACTCGAAGATGAGATGGATCGTAAATCGTGGATTTCGCACAAGCCCGAACGCACGATTATCGAGCTCGAAGACGTCGAAGACCTCTGGAAATCGCTCCTCCGGGATCTGAGCCCGTACTACAAATTCATCGCCGATGAGCCGGATGATTTGGGTTTGAATTAAGGTATTCGCCTTTCTTGGTCCGGGAAGTTTCTGGAATCGGTGGAAATGCAGGGGCAATGTTTTTTACGGAACTTTTACAGGATGAGAATACTTCATTGACACAAAGAGGGATTAGTAATACTAAGGTGTCTCTCTATGCGAAACTTATCGATCACACTATTAATCGTTGCTCTTCTTTCGGCTACTGCCTTCTCCCGTGTCAGTGCAGATGAATCGGCACTTGCTGGGATTTGGGTCAATACAAACGAGGGCACGAGAGCTTGCGCCAAATTCGAAATTTCTTTCGATGACGAAGGAAGCGCTTCAGCTTCATTTGTCTGGTGGGGGAAGACATCACCGAAAGATTCCCGCTACGGCCCTTTTCCGTTGAGTATTTCCGGGAATGGCAACAGCGCTATCGCTGAGCACATCACTACGTTTTCTGAAATGCAGTTCACGGTTATGCTGAGAGGCAGCAAGGCGATTTTGAAGATGGCTACGAAATACACGGATGACTCGGGCAGAGACGATTTTGAGTTGGAGGAAAAATTCGAAAAGAAACTGTGAGTTTATTTCTTTTCGGGCTTTCGCTCTGCCCGAGCCCCCCCTTCAAATCGAGCGGAAATCAGGCCCATCCGAATCAATAGATCCTGTTCCACCCGGGCTTGCCAACACTTCTCCGGAAGGACGTCGATGAAGTGGGTGTATTGAATGCCGGGGGGGGTAATTGGGCGGTTGATCTTTCCAGTCCAGCATTTTTAAATTGGAGCAAAACGGAGAGGCTGGCAATCCGGCTCGATTGTAGAGATTGCCGCCCTCGGGATTCGTCTCGCAGGCGTATCGGATGGCGACAGGATCAGCCTCGTCTTCGCTTGATACGACAACGGTGTCTCCCTCAATTTGCGCGGAGGCGGCGTGCCACTTCCCATCACCTCCTGCGACCTCGAACTAATTGAGTGATCTCTGTCTACTTCGTGATTGCGATATTGCGGACCGGAAGCGACAACGTCTCCTATTTGATAAGTGTCTTCCAAAGCTCACTTAGCGAGCCTTTAACCCACTTCCAGTTTGTCCAGAGGTTGAATTCCTTCGCCTCGGATATCGATCGTTAAGAGAAACCGCTTCACGGCAGTGAGATCGAACTGATCAGATCACCTCCAAAATCATCAGTGACGGTTCATCCAGGATGAAGCCGGTCGTTTTCCCGATGAGCTTATTCCTCAGGGGGGAACCGGGCCCTAACACGGTGACCAATTCTCCGTCATCGGAAGTCAATTGCAGCCCACCGCCTGCGGGTGCGAGAAGGTAGTAGACGAGTTCGCCGTCAGAGTCGCCTTCGATGAGGGCCCCCAGCGCGATAGGATCATCGATGTCGAATTCCTCAAAGGTGAAAGCATCGATCGCGGCGATGCCTCGTGCAAGTTCGTCGGCTTGCTCGGCTTGGCCGGCGGCGAGATAAGAGGCTTCGAGCCCCCGGGTGTCATACTTGCCCTCAGCCTTGGTGTCGTCACCGGTGGCCGCTTCCTCGGCTCCGGCGAGTGCAGCGAGAGACCTCTCGTATTGGGAGCGGATCTCTTTTTTGAGGGCCTCGACGAGTGTCTGCTTATCCATTCGTAAAACAAACTGCCAGACCAGAATTAATGCTTTGTCACGTAGGCGTAGAACGCTCCGGTGATCGCGCCGTCATCGCCTTTAAAACGCGCCGTCAGTTTCGTGGGACCCGCATCGAGAGCGAGCTTGAAAGTTACGCTGCGGGCACCTTCAGGAATGGGCATCTCCATCTGCTTACCGCCGATATCGATGGTGGCTACGTTAGCTGAGATGGCGCGGCCTGGCGTTTCGCGAAAAGCCTTTTCACCTGGAACAGGATCGCCGGGAGGAATCGGATCGGTGATCGCTTTGTTCGCGACAGCGCCTTCGTTGGGCCAGCGGCGAAGTTCAATCGTGTAGTCGCCTCCTTCGACGATATCGAGATACCAGAAGCCGGTGTGGCTGGGCTTGTCTTCACCTTTTCGCTGGTGCGACTGATTCCAGGGAACCATCGTCTCAGCGATCCAGTCATGGCTCGTGAGTCGGCTCGGATTGTCCTGAGGATGTCCGATTTTGATTCGTGCCGGATCACCGAAGGTCGGCTCGATTTCTTTCCACCAGTCTTCGTAGAACACTTTGAGGCGGCCTGCTACCTTGGGGTAGTCTGCAATCACATTGGTTTTTTGTCCGGGATCGCTCTTGATCGAGTAGAGTTCGTGGTAGGGCGTGCCCTTTTTATCGTTCCCTGAAACGAGACGCCAGTCACTTGTCATGACGGCTGATTTTCTCCATTTGATAGGATCTTTGACCCGCTGACTATCGGTCACGAGGATTCGATCCGGCCAGTTGGAAGCGTCTTTGCTTTCAAGGAGCGGGCGAATCGTGACGCCATCAAATTTCACTCCTTCAGGGGCTTTGACTCCGCAGAGATCAATGAGTGTTGGAACGATATCGACATGAGCGGTGATGGGTTTTACATACTGCTCTTTGTCGTATCCACCCCTGGGCCAGTGCATGAAAAAGGGAACACGATGTCCGCCGTCGTATTCGCTCCCTTTGCCTCCGCGCATTCCGGCGGGGTGCACTTTCGTGCCCGATGAGCTGCCGTTGTCGGTCGTGAAGATGAAGATCGTGTTTTCAGCGAGGCCCTTTTCTTCGAGCCATTCGCGCATCGCACCAACGTTGTCGTCGATGTTGGCGATCATCCCGAAGAAGTGAGCCGTTTTCAAAGGCACCTGATCGAGGTAAGGGGCGGCGCTTTCTTCGGGCGCATGCATCGGGCCATGCGGCGCATTGGTGGAGATGTAGGCAAGGAATGGCTTTTCTTCCTCGACCTGCTTCTCGATGAACTTCTTTGCGTAGTCGAAAAACACGTCGGTGCAGAATCCTTTGACTGGAACCGGCTCAGAATTGTGAAAGTAGGAGCCGTCAAAGTAGGCGTTGTCCCAGAAGTCAGGGGTTTGACCGACGCCTCCGCCACCGTGGCGAAGCACTTCGGAAAAGCCACGATCTTCGGGGCGGAAAGGGTAGTTGTCACCAAGGTGCCATTTGCCGAACATCCCGGTGGCATAGCCGCTATCTTTGAAAATCTGACCAATCGTGACTTCGTTTTCTCTCAGCATAGATCGTCCCATGATGGTGTGCCAGACGCCGGTGCGGTTTGTCCAGTGGCCGGTTAGGAACGCTGAGCGCGTAGGAGAGCAGGTCGGGGCTACGTGGTAGTCATCGAGCCGGACGGACTCAGCGGCAAGATCGTCGATATGAGGCGTCTTCAGGATCGGGTTGCCATGGCAGGAAAGGTCTCCGTAGCCCTGGTCATCGGTGATGACGATGACGACATTGGGTTGGTCTGCCGCACTCGCGCCCAGCGTGAATACAGCAAAAAGGAAAAAGAGAAATAACTTCATCCTTCCTTCTACTTCACTCACTGATTTTTCACAAAGAGAATTACGTTTTCGGTCGTCGTGATCCCGTGATGTGAGATTTTTTTCACTCTACTCAATGCCCTTCACCAAGGAGAGGCTGCATCTTGCTGCCTGCGGAGACTCCGGGCGTGGCCAGTGCTGGCGGCTGGAAGCGCGCCACTCCTTGGGGTGATCAATGCTCCGGTCCAACCGGCGCATTTTCCGCCCCTGTGAGCGTTTTCATCCACTCACGGAGGGCATCAAATTGCTTGTCGGCGTCTCCTTCGAAAAAGGTCGGGTTCAATGCTGTCTTTTTATCAGCGGTGTATTTGGGCATGATCGTCGTGGGAACGAATCGCTGCGGCCAATGCATCCACGAATGAAAGTAACCGTCGCGAAGTCGTTCGCCCGCCAGTTGCAAGTTTGGCCCCTGACCTTCGAAGGCCTGAAGCGCGCCCTTGTCGCCTGCGGCATGGCAGATTGTGCAGGCATAGCCGGTAAGTCCGGCGACCTTGGCCCCTTCGTCAGCGAGCGCCTTATCAGGGGCGGCCCGTTTCTCACCGGTGGTTGATCCGGCACGATGAGCGATGCCTTTGGCGAGATTTTCGGAACGGCTTACAAAAGAAGGCATCCTCGCTTTCTCGTAAGGACGTATTTTGACAACCTCTCCATGAAAGAGACCCGTGAGCCATTCATCGCGGAGTTTCTCTCCGGCGAGGCTGATGTCAGGGAGGGTGTTCTCACCGGAGTGGCAACCAGCACAATTTAGCTTCTCCATCGTTCGTCCCGCATACTCATGAGGGACAAAGCGGTTCAATGATTTGAGACCGTGACCGCTGTCGATGTTTTGGAAAGCGAGCAGCGCCTGTTTTTCTTCGAGCGTCAAACCCAGTTCAGGTTGGTTCGCTTCCTCGGTTGAGAGGCAACCTTTGACGAGCCATTGCTCTTTCCACATCTCCCCGAGTGGTTTCGCAGTGAATTCGTAGGTCGCCGCAGGATCGCCCCCGTGACAAACGAGACAGCGCTTGGAAACCATCTCTTGTCCTTTTACGCGGTCTCCCCCGCTTGGTTGGAGAATCTCCGGCTGAAGCGATTGAATATGAGTCGCGATGTCGGCGGCTTCCTGATCGGTGAGGTGGAGGTCAGGAAAGGTGGTCGCGGAATGGTGACTCGCGGGATTGATGAGGAATCGAACGAGACCGCTGTGGGTGAATTTGGCCTCGGACGTGAGTGACTCAAGCGAGGGAGCGAGGTGAAGCGTTTCCGCGAGAGCTTTTCCGGCTGCCGCATTTCCAAGGGGCAGCTCCGCTTTCGTTGCCGTGGTCGCGACGATGCTAAGGAAGCTGGCAATGTCGGCCGATTCGTCAGGGGCGACACTGGGGCAGTCGCCCTGAGGTTTCCGCACCCATTGCTCGATCCAGCCGGGATTGAGACGCTCTCCGAGTCGGTGGAAACCGGGTGCGGTTTCGAGAAGCTCCGGCATCGCGAGGTCAGGATTGACTTCCTTATTTGAAGGCTTGTGGCAGGCGATGCAGTTGTTGGAGGCAAAAAGATTTCGACCGTGACGGGTCTTGTCTTTTCCCTCGAGGAGGTCACTTGAAAGATAGCGGAAGGCTGAGGGTCGAACCGTTTCCCAGACAAAATCATTTCCGGACCAGAGGAGTTGGATCCGAGCGGGCATCGCGACTGTTTTCCTGCCGGCGCCTTCAATCGGTCTGCGGAAGTTGCAGAAAAGTTGATGCGAGCCCGCGTCGAGTTCGATCGGACTCGATTCCAGAGGAAGCTCGCCTTCGAGAATCGTTTCTCCGTTGAGCTTCAGGCTCGCCCATCCGCTTCCATCGAGACGGAAAGCACGTTCATCGCGGGCATCGATGATGAGGTTGCTTTCAAAGACCACTTCGTTGCCTCGCTTGGGATCAATGAACGGGGTGACGGCCTGGTTTTCTCCCAGTGTCAGGGCGAGGCGATCAAGAACGAGTGCGTCATCAGTCGAACCGTGCGCCATGCTCATGATTAGGCCTCGCTCTCCGACTGGCGCGCTATCGATCTCTGGAAGGTTCGTAAGGTCGAGGCCGTGCTCGCCAAAGTCGGGGCGGAGATTATGAATCGTGTTCCAGATTGTTTCGCGAAAGGACTCCTGTTTGGCATCAGCGAGATCCATTTTGATTTCCATCTGCATCGCCGGGGTCATATTCGGGATGTAGAGGAAAACGGATTTCCCGTCATCGAGAAGCGTCGCCGCTCGAACCTGGACGCTATCGATCTGGTTCTGTGAACCTTTTGAGGGCTCTGTCAGGGCTTTGGCTCTCGCTTCGTCATCGTAGTTATCGATTGAGAATCGCCCCGAACCGTATTGTGGTCCCCATACATAATCCCATTTGCTGACGGAGTAGCGTCGGGGATTTGAAACCGTTTCCGGATCGAGTGCTTCGCTGAATTCAACAACGATTCCATTCTTGTGCGCTTTCAAAGCCATTGGCACCGGCTTGGAGGATTCATTGAGACGAACTCGTTGGAAACCGGTTCCTCCGTTGGTCTGCCAGCCTCGGAAGCCGATCAGGTAAAGGTTTCCGGTTTCGGGATGAAAGCGTCCACGCATCGTCGCGGTCGTGAGTTCGATGGGGAGGCGATAGAGGCCTCCTTGGACCTGGCCATCGACCTCATCGATGAGGGTGCGATAAACGGAACTCTTTCCGTAGGAGATGTGCAGCATTCCGCCGACATGATCTTTCCATGGACTGTCTTCGGGAACCCAGAATTGTGACCCGCTCGAATTATCAACGTAGTAGGGGAGCCAGCACAATGGGCGTTCGTAATCCGTCGGCGTTCCCTCGAGGGTGCGGATGAATTGCTTGTCATCCCATTCACTGGGCACGACGCCGTGGAAGCTGATGTCGTCGCTGTCGCGTTTCGACCCGAAGTCGCGTTTCGACCAAGTGATTTTGCAGCGCGGAACGTAGCTGCCTTCGTTTTCTCCTGTCGTGAGTTCACCGTTCGGCCCGAGGCCGAGGCCGCCGGGAGCACGCAATCCCCAGGCAAGTCGCTCCAGTTTCTCGCCGTCGGCGCTCACCTTCATGATCGTGCCGTTGTGTTCTGTCGAGGGCGCAAAACCGCGACCTCCTCCGAGAACCGGTTGACCCTTGCTGAAGTAGAAATTGCCTTCTTTGTCGGTTTGTAGATCGAAGGCGAATTCGTGAAATCCTTCGGTGATGTTCACGTCGTTATTAAAGCATTCGTAGTAGTCCGCTTCCCCGTCGTCGTTGAGATCATGAAGTCGCGTGATTTGGTCGCGTCCGTGGGTGTAGATGACGCCGTCGACGATTTTGAGCCCGAGCGTTTGAAAGAGTCCACTCGCGAAACGGGACCAGGTAATTTTGGAAAGATCTCCGTCGATTCCTTCGGCAATCCAGACATCACCATTCCAGGTGGAACAGGCGACACGCTTTCCGTCGGTAAAAAAGTCGAAGGCTCCGAAACGAATTTCTGATTTCCAGGGGTTGTCAGTGGGGAGGGGAATCGAATCGACGAGGTAGGACTTGTCTCCTTCTTCGGTGCGACCCGAAACTTGGACCGTTTCAGGGAAAAGCCGTTTCCCTCCTTTCATGAAGGTCGCGAAGTCCACTTTTTCGATTTTTGGAAGGATCGTTCCTTTTTTTGCGTAAAGGAGGTCGAGGAAACCTTCGGTGCCGATGGGAATCTCGACGATCTGCCGTCCCGCCTCGGTGGTCTTTAAGAGGACTCCGTCCGGTGCCCTCAGCGTGACTTGGTAGTCAGTTGATTGGGAGTCGGAAACGAGCAACTGAAGCGGCTTCGTGGTTTTCTCCAGTTTTAGAGAGCGGAGCATTGCTTTGCCCCGAGACATCGGTAGTTCAAGGACCTTCGTCCCGCCGACGGTGTAGCTGAGGAGGACTCGTCCCTCGTGCTGATAGAGGCCCACATATTCCGCCTGCTCATCGGGAAGCGGGCCATTAGGGACTCCATTGTCGAGCGCGCGGGGATCGGTCCAATCACCGTCAACCGCCCAGCCGGGGCCTTTTGCGGTAGTGAAAAAATACTCTGACTGATCTTTCGGGAATGAGGAATTTCCTCCGTGCTTACCATCCCATGGCGTACCGCCGAGGCTGACCTTACCTGAAAAGCCTGCAACCATACGCATGGTCTCGGTGTCAAAAACGATCGTCTGATCTTCTTCTGCACCCAACTTGATCGCGATTCCTTTGAGGACCGCAATATTGCCTTCAGATCCATAGATTCTGAAGGTGTCGCTGATGAAGGGCCCCGTATCCATAACCTCCCACCATTGGGATTTGGGATTTTCGGCAAGCTTTGAGTGAACTTTATCAGCTCGGGTTTGTGCCGAAAGCGTCGTCGTGATGGCTAGTAAAACGAGTAAGAGCGTTCTCATGGAAATCGCGGAGGATGGCGTGATCTGTATGGGAATGCAATCGCCGGATTTACGGCGAATTTGTGCGGCAAATAAATCCGTGAGAATTGACTAAGCTGAATGCGTCGTTGTGTTTTTGGGTCCGGGGCGCTATTCCCACAATATGAAACGTTTCATTCCGGGATACTCCCTCCTCGCCGCTTCGGCGGAATTCTCACAGTGTTCGGAGAATCGGTTCAAAAATAATCGTCTAAATTTTCTATGATGAAGCTCGCAACTGTTCTCTCACCTTTGTCTCGGGAAAATCTTCAACTTGCCGCGCAGTGTGGAGTTGAGGGGGTGGTGACAAGGTACCCGGGACCGAATCTTGAACAGCTTTTGTCGGTGAAAGAAAAGATCGAAGGGCATGGGCTTAAGCTGATCGCAATAGAGGGATCTCTGCCCATCGAGCGGATCAAGATTGGAGCGGATCATGATCGCAGCGAACTCGCTGCCATGAAAATTTTGATAGAGCAGATGGGAGAGGCTGGGATACCGATTCTCTGCTACAACTTCATGGCTGGAACTGATTGGGTCCGGACTCGGCTCGACGCTCCGGAACGGGGCGGCGCTAAGGTGACGGGTTTTGATTTGTCGGAAGCGGAGAAAGCGGTTTCGCTGAATCATTCTGAGGAAAGCATCGCGCCTCAACAAATCAGCAGTGAGGTGATCGATGCGGATGTGTTATGGCGAAACCTCGAGGATTTTCTGAGGGAATTGGTGCCCGTCGCCGAGAGGGCGGGAGTGACTCTTGCGATGCATCCGGATGATCCTCCCTTGCCGATGTTTATGGGGAAGGCAAGGATCATGAATTCAGTCGAGAACTTTGAGCGGTTGATGGGTCTAGTGCGAAGTCCCCGCAATGCGATCTGTTTTTGTCAGGGCTCTTTCGCGACGATGGGAGCCGATATTCCGGATGCGATTCGACGCCTCGGAAAGCATATTGCTTACGTTCACTTTCGGGATGTTCGAGGAACGGGGGAGTCCTTTGTCGAGACCTTTCATGACAATGGCCCCACTGATATGGCGGAAGCAATTCGTGTGTATCGAGAGGTTGGGTTTGAGGGGCCTATTCGTCCCGATCATGTTCCGCAACTGGAAGGAGAAGACGATGGCGAGCCGGGCTATACGATTCTGGGCCGTCTCTTTGCTTTTGGATACATTCGGGGATTGTTGGATGCCACCTCTTAGTCTTCGCATGCGTCTTAGGTGACGGTGGTTCCTTCTGTAAAAAGTGGGCTGAAGGCCCTATCGAACAGAGCCCGGGGCTTCAGGCCCGGGGAGGACCCGATCCCGTTTCAGCGCCCTGAAAGGTCGCTCGAGACCTATGCTATCGAGCGATTTTTCAGAGAGGGCTTTCTGCCCAAATTATCAATTGTTAGTTTAGGGGTGGTCGAACGCACCTCGGTGGAGAAGCGAATGTTTGGCTTCGCGCCGTCGAACGCGCTATTGTTTTCCGGCTCGTCCCACTCTATCACTTGGTATGATTAGACTCCTACTCTTGCTATGGGTGTTCGCTCTGCCTGCGACTTCCTCCTCTGCTGAACCGGAGATCAAGAACGTCCTATTCCTGATCGCTGATGATTTAAAGGCCAGTGTCTTAGGGGCCTATGGCGATGAGTTTTGTCACACTCCGAATATCGACGCGCTTGCGAATCAGGGAATGGTTTTTGATCGCGCTTATTGTCAGGGAACCTGGTGTCAGCCTTCGCGCCAGTCATTCATGCACAGTCGTTATCAGGGTAGTGACGGCTCCACGCTGGGGCAGCATCTGATAGCGAACGGATTCTACAGCGCCCGGGTCGGGAAGATTTTTCACATGCGCGTGCCGGGTGACATTATCGATGGGACGGACGGGAATGATGTTCCCGAGACTTGGACCGAGCGTTTCAATTGTCAGGGTCAGGAAGCGCATACGCCGGGACTCTATCGTCTTCTTAATCGTAATATCGAAACGAGAGCACCGGAAAATCGTGAGTCGACGAAAATGCCGTTTCGCATGTTCGCGAGCGTTGAGTCGGATGGCGATGGATCGGAGCAGCCGGACTGGAAGGCAGCAGAAAAGACGGTGGAACTTTTGAAGCAGCAAAAAAATTCGGATAAGCCATTTTTCATCGCGACCGGATTTGTTCGGCCTCATTACCCGAGTGTGGCCCCGGCGTCTTACTTTGAGAAATACCCCTACGCTGAGATCCCGATTCCGGCAGTTCCCGAAGGCGATCTCGATGATATCCCCGAAGCAGGCAAAAACGGGACGACTTCGAAGAGTTCCGGAATTGCCGAATACCCTGACAACATACGAAAAATGTGGGCAGACTACTATGCGACGGTGACCTTCATGGATGAGCAACTTGGAAAGGTGATCACGGCCCTTGATGAGGAGGGACTGCGCGAGTCGACCGCGATCATTTTTACGAGCGATCACGGCTATCATCTCGGAGAGCATCATTTCTGGCAGAAGTCGAAATTTCACGAGGATGTGACTCGGGTGCCTTTCATCGTTTCAGCGCCCGGGTTTGAGGGCGGGCGAACAATGTCGCTGGCAGAGCTCATGGATATTTACCCGACAGTTTGTGATCTCTTAGGCGTTGCGATTCCGGAGACAGTGCAAGGGGAGAGCTTGCGACCGGTTTTGGCTGATCCCTCAGCGACAGTTCGTAAGGCGGCCTTTTCCTTTGATAGAAAGAAGGGCGAGGCGGTGCGAACCGCCGACTGGGCCTTCTTCAAATACGCGAAAGGCGGTGAGGAGCTTTATGACATGAAAGCGGATCCCGAGCAGTTTACCAATCTCGCGAAAGATCCGGGATCGAAAAAGTCCCGAGCCGCGATGATGAAGGTACTGAAGTCGAAGGTAGCGCTCTTAGATGAGTAGAGGCCGTGCTGATTGATTCACTTCTCCTCTGAACTGCCCGTCAATAACCGCGTAAGATAAACATACTCGAGCGCGGTTCGTTTAGCGCGTTCGGTTTGATTGGCGGCCGCGGAGTGCCCTCCGTCGATGTTCTCGTAGTAGAAAAACGGCTTCCCTGCTTCCTCAAAGAGTTTTGCCATTTTGCGAGCGTGACAGGGATGGACGCGATCATCTTTGGTCGACGTCACAAAGAACGGAACCGGATACGATTTCTCCGCCTTGAAGTTGTGATAGGGCGAGATCGTTTCGAGAAAGTCGCGTTCTTCCGGCACTTCGGGAGAGCCGTATTCGTCGACCCATGAGGCGCCCGCGAGAAGGGTGTGATAACGCAGCATATCGAGGAGGGGAACTTGCACGACGACCGCATTCCAGAGATCAGGACGTTGATTCAGCATCACTCCCATGAGCAGTCCGCCATTCGATCCGCCCATGATGCCGAGGCGATGTGGGGATGTTAGTCCGGATTTAACGACCGCTTCACCAACAGCAATGAAGTCGTCGTATATCCGCTGGCGGTTCATTTTCAGTCCCGCCTGATGCCATTTCGGGCCGTATTCGCCACCGCCACGGATGTTGGCAAGAACATAGGCCCCGCCGTTTTCCAGCCAGAGTTTTCCGATCGTCCCGCTGTAGTTGGGCTGTAGGGAGATTTGGAATCCTCCGTAGCCGTAGAGTAGAGTGGGGGTGGAACCGTCAAAGGCGACGTCATTTCGATGAATCACAAAATAGGGGATTTTCGTTCCGTCTGTTGACTCAGTGAAATATTGTTTCACGACGAGGCCCTCGGAATCGAATTTGGGTGGCAGGCTTTTGAGGGGCTTTAGCTCTTTGGTCGTACTATTGAATTCGAGAAGTGAATCGGGAGTGAGGAAGTCTTCGTAGTTGAGAAATACGGTCTCTTCATCGTCATCTGAGAAGGCGATTCCGGGCTGTCCTTTCCCTGGTAACTCGACCGGTTCGCTCACCCATTCGTTTTCACGACGTTCAACCCGCAGGACCTTGCCGACGACATCCTCGCTGATGACAAGGAGCACTGATCCTTTCGCGATCGCAACTTGGTCCACTGCTTGTTTCTCATTGGGTCGGAAGACGAGTTCGACCGGGGGAAGTTCTTTTGACGCGATGAATGATTTGAGGGGGAACGAAACAAGGTCTCCGGTCTGGAAGGCCGCTTCCTGCCCCTCTGGGATCCAGTCTTCTTTCAGTGCGAGGAGCAAATGATCTCGATAGAGTCCCTCGATCTCTGACTTTGAAGGGATCGGATATTTCACCGGCTCGGAACCGTCATCCGGAAGCCACCAGTAGGTAGAGGTGAAAAAGGTGTCGGACTCGGAGGCGTGGGCGAGAATCGTTCCATCCCCCAATTCGATCGAAAAAGGCGAGACCGCGACGTCGCTTTTCTCAACCTCAATCACTGTCTTCGCTTCCGAAAGCGGCGTGCCGCGTTTCCACTTTTTGAGAATGCGGGGGTAGCCTGAATCAGTGAGCGATCCTTCGCCCCAGTTAGTGCCGATCAACAACAGGTCAGGCCCGAGCCATTCAGCGTTTTGTTTTGCCTCGGGAGTTACAAAGCCTCCTTTGATGAACTGTTTTCTCTCGCTATCGAATTCCCGTTTGATTACGGCGTCTTTCCCTCCGTCGGAGAGTGAAACGAGGGTGTGGTATTGGTCGGTTTTTTTGTCGTGAAAGGTAGAGGAGCCTTTGAATACCCAATTCTTTCCTTCTGCCTCGGCGAGGTGGTCAAAGTCGACAAGGGTCTCCCACTTTGGTTCTTCGGTCGCGTAGCTCTCTCTGGATGTGCGACGCCAGAGGCCACGAACATTTTTCTGATCCTGCCAGAAATTGTAGACATGCTCGCCGCGAATTCGACCATAGGGGATGCGCTCTTTTGACGTGAGAACCTTTTTCGCTTCGGCTTCATAGGCTTTGTAGCGAGGATCGGATTGCAATTCAGTCAAGGTTCGCTCGTTCTGCGAGCGAACCCATTTAAGCGCTCGCTCGCCCTCGACTTCCTCCATCCAAATAAGGGGATCATCTTTGCCTGAGGGAGGGGTGGTTTTTTCAGTTTGAGCGATCACGGTTGATGCGAATGAATAAAGGAGGAGACTCGCAAGAGTCAATAGGGTTGGGCGCATGAGTCAAGACGGTATGATGTTAGGATTCAATATGCGTGAACGCAAAAAGTCAATAGCACTCAATTGCCGGGAGTTCTTCCGGGGTGGGGCGAGGCGTCCCTGCCGAGTCGCGTGGTCCGATTCGATGTCTGAATTATTATACCGCTTCGCCGCGAAGCGATTGGGTTGGATTTCTGAATTCATAAAGGTCGCCGCTCTGCGAATGATTTTTGCCCCCTCATTTTTATAAGGCTAGGTCCATTCTAGCGGAAAGTCGAAAAGGCGACGGAGGTATTGATCTTGAAGTCGAAAAGTAGGGCTTAAGAACGGCCGGTTGCGCCTTATTTCTCTTTGCCTTTTGTGGCTGTGGTCGCTAAAAAAGGGGATGAATGCCTTTTGCCGCTATTTCCTTTTCTCGCTCTTCCTTATTGTTCAGCCCGTTCGCGTTAGCGCAGAGGATGGGGCGCTTTCAGTTGAGGACCTGGCTCGTGCTTTGGGAGTCAATTGGACATCAATGACCCTTCCGGGAACGGAAGATGATGTTTATTACGCTGGAGCAATCGTTGAATTTGGTGATGGCTCAAAATCGATGAAGTCGGGGATGACAGGTCCCATTAAGGGAGGGAGCGTTTTGAAATTTCTTGTAAGGGTTGAAGGCGAAAAGCTTAAAACCACGATTCTCGCGGGATCGCATAGTAGCACAGTGATTTTTGAGAATCCGTTTGAGAAATATTCGAATATCATGGGCATGTCTTCGTCTTTAGCGCCCCCCTTCAGTGAAATCGACTATCTGAAAAAAGGCAGCCGAGATCGATCCGCTTCGATAGGTGGTCCCAAAGCACTGCAGGAAGAAGAAGCCGGGGTTCGGGTTTATATTGAACTGCAAAATAAGGAGTAGGATTTCAGGGTTTTCGGTGGTCGCGCGAGTTGTTCAATTTGCACTGCCTATCCCCTTTTGGATTTGAGGACGGCGTATTAACAGGAATAGCCTGCGCCGGTTTAGACCTATTAATACTCGTAAGCGTGCCTATCTTTGACGCGGTGATTCGAGTTCGATTGATCATGAAATTTTATATTTGGACGCTTTGTCTGTCGCTCACTGCTTTGTCCGCGCAGGAAGAGTCGTATCCCGTTCATCCTGACATGCAAAAGCAGGATGGCGTTCCTGTGGGCACCGTCACGAAAAACACCTTTGATCAGAGTGAAATCTATCCCGGAACGACCCGAGATTACGCGGTTTACGTCCCGGCTCAGTATGAGGGGAAAGGACCCGCAGCTCTCATGGTGTTTCAGGATGGGATGAGCTATCTCAAGACGGTTCCGCTCGCTTTTGATAATTTAATTCACGCTGGCGATATGCCGGTGACGATTGGCTTGTTTATCAATCCCGGTGTCGTGCCGGCGCTGAATAAAAAATCGCTTCCGCGTTTCAATCGCTCCTTTGAATACGATGCGGCCGATGGGACTTACGCGCGATTCCTTCTCGAGGAGATCATGCCAGTGGCGCTGAAAGATCTTAAGGTAACGGGTGATCCTAATCTGCGGGGACTCTGCGGATCGAGTTCAGGGGGGATTGCCGCGTTTCAAGCTGCCTGGGAGCGCCCCGATCAATTTCGACGAATCCACACGACGGTGGGCACCTATGTGGGATTGCGCGGAGCAAACGAGTTGCCTGTGCTGGTGCGCAAAATGGAGCCGAAGCCCCTGCGAATATTTCTGCAGGACGGTAGCAACGATAACAATATCTACTGCGGCAGTTGGTGGGTCGCGAATCAGGACATGCTCGCCTCATTTCAATGGGCCGGCTACGAAGTCAATCACGAGTGGGGAGAAGGAAGCCACAACCGAAAGCATGGAAATGCGATTTTCCCCGACGTGATGCGATGGCTTTGGGAAGGGTGGAAAGATGCGCCGGAAATTACGACCCACCCAGACAAATCGAAAAGCAGAGCAAACGAGTTTTTGGCTGAGGGTGAGGATTGGGAGTTGGTCAGTGAGGGGCATGAATTCACGGAGGGGCCTGCGGTGAGTCCTGAGGGCGAACTGTTTTTCACCGATCTTCTGGCCAGCAAGATCTGGCGGGTCAAGAAAGACGGCGCGGTCTCTCTGTTTAAGGATGACACCGGTGGCACCAATGGTCTCGCCTTTGGCCCCGATCGGAAAACGCTTTACGGATGTCAACGCGAGCGGGGCCGGCTTGTTTCCTGGAATATCGACTCGGGCAAGATGGCGGTTCATGCTGAGAAAGTGAAGCCGAACGACGTCGTTGTTGCTCATGACGGAACCGTGTATTTTTCCGAGCCTCGATCAAAAACGATTTGGGTGATTGTTCCCGGTGAAAAACCGAAGGTCGCATCAGACGCCTTTTCAGGAGTGAACGGTGTCGTGCTTTCGACAGATCACTCACTCGTTTATGCGGCCGATTACACCGGAAGGTTTGTTTGGTCCGGTCAACGCAAAGCGGACGGAACGCTTGCCTACGTTCAGCCCTACTATCACCTTCACCTTCCGCCGGCGTCTCTCGATGTGAGGAGTCATGCTGATGGCATGGCAGTGACAGAGGATGGGTGGTTGTTAGTCGCGACTCAATTGGGAATTCAAATTTGTGATCAACCGGGGCGAGTGAATCTTATTGTTCCCACTCCTCTCGGAGAGCGGCATCCTTCGAATGTTGCCCTTGATGGGAATACCCTTTATGCCACCTGTGGTTCCAAAGTCTTTAAGCGAGTCGTAAAATTGAAGGGTGCTCATGCCTGGGCACCTCCTATCCTGCCGGCCAAACCTCGGTTGTAATTCATTATGTTGAAATATCTATTCAGTCTCTTCGTTCTCGGAGCAGCAAGTCTCGTGAGCGCAGATATTCCTCTGGCCACCGGTCCCTTTCGCGGGGTTGAAGTGAATGCAGTCGCCGACGGAGCCAAAGAGGTGATCATCAATGAGCCTTCCGCTCACTTTTGGTCGGGACCAGTTCCCGCGTCGTTCGAACCTGACAAACAAACCGTTTTGTCTTTCGAGTATTTCTCGCCGTCGGGCTTGAAATCCCTCTCCCTGAAGTATCGGCAGAGAGACGGGAGCATGACTCAGTCGGATGCGAAGGAGCTTCCTCTTGCTGAAACCTGGCAGCCGTTTGCCCTCGATGTGGCACAGGGGAACCCTCGGCCTCCGAGAGGCGATCCCAAAATGCGTTTTCATTTTTCTCTCAAAGGGAAATTGGGTGACGGGTTCCAAATTCGGAATCTGAAACTGAGAGCGCCGACCGAGGAGGAAGTAGTCCTCGCGGCAACGCGCAGTGAACGGGAACGGGCCAAGGCATCTGACTCGGAGGCTTATCTCCAATATTTGCGCGACTGGTACCCGAACCGAATCACTTCAGTTGTGGTTGGGGTAGATCAAATTCACATTTCGGGAGAGGTCGAAGAAAGTGTTTCGCTAGTCGAATTGAGGGCCCACGAGGCATCACATATCACTGCCGAAAGAGATCCTCTTGCCACGGATCTAAAGGGCGGATTTAATCTGTCTCTCGCACGGTTCTCAGAAGATGGAAAAGTCGATCGCGCCCTGTCGCGCTGGAGACTGGATCGTCCGAACGGGAAGCCTGCTTCACTTTGTCGCTGGGGCGATTCGGTCGGAGAGGGGATTGCCCGCGATCTGCCCGAGCTGATATCGAAGCACCAAAAAGGACTCGGAGGAATTCCTGATATTCGCAATCCTGAACACGAGATTTTTGAACTCGGGCTTCAGCATGCGACGATCAACGTGGTCATCGACGGCTTGATCTCCGAAAAGAAACGTCCCGGACTCACCCCGTTTCAGTTTGAAGGGAAAACCTATTTCTTTAATCCCCGGTTTCTCGCAGGGAAAGTTTCGACGGTGAAGCATCTTCGGGAAAATGACGTCATCGTGACCTGCATTCTCCTCGTGGGGAATCGCAAAGGTTCGTTGATGACTCATCCCGAAGCGGAAACGCGTGGAACGTTTGCGATGCCGAATTTGGCGACGGAAGATGGCGCCAATCTCTACCGGGCCGGAATCCATTTCCTGGCAGAGAAGTTCTCTCAGCCGGCTCAGCGCGTCAGTAATTGGGTGATCCACAACGAAATCGATCAGGCCGGCACCTGGACCAATATGGGTGACCAGCCTCTCGCTCGATATATGGAGACTTACGTGCGATCGATGCGGACCGTTTACGAGACGACACGCCTTTTCGATCCTCATGCGCGAACTTTCATTTCGCTGACTCACCACTGGGCGAAGCCAAGTCTTGGGAAAGGCGCTTACACCGTCAGGGAGATGGTTGAGCTCTTTGCTGAAATAGCGAAAGCGGAAGGGGATTTTGAATGGGGTGTTGCCTATCATCCCTACCCTCGCAGTCTCCGCATTCCCGAGACCTGGGATGATGAGGATATCACCTACGACTTTGATACCCCTTACCTCACACCTAAAAACATGGAGGTCCTCCCCGCTTTCCTCGCTCAGGAGCGTTTTCTTTTCGAGGGCGAACACGAGCGGGCAATTCTCTTTTCGGAACAGGGGTTTAATTCTCCGACTTTAAGTGAGGAAGACCAGAAGCGTCAGGCAGCCGGACTCGTCTATACTTTTCGAAAGCTTCCCAAAATGAAAACAGTCGAAGCTTTTCATCTCCATCGTTATCAGGATATGCCGGACAGGGAGGGGGGGCTTCGTCTCGGGATCATTGATGAAAATGGCAAGCGAAAGCTGGGCTGGGAAGTTTACAAAGATATCGGAACGGAAAAGGAATCGAGCCACGATGCGTTGGCTGCAACTTACTTTTCGAAAGAGGCAACGAAGATGAATGAAGTGAATCGGCCCGGAAAGCCGAACATCGTCTACATCGTCGCTGATGACCTCGGCTGGTCTGATACGACCCCCTATCTCAATCCTGATGAGGACTTTTATGAAACACCGAATATTGCGGCGCTCGCGAAGCGGGGGATGAAATTCACGAATGCTTATGCGGCGAGTCCTTTATGCTCACCAACCCGCGCCAGCATCCTGACAGGACAATATCCTGGCAGGATTCGTCTTACGACTCCGGCCTGTCATATTCCTGCGGTGGTTCTCAATCCCACTGTGGGCACCAAGGCAAAGCTTACCTCCCACGCCATCGAACCGGCGACGAGAACTCGCTTTCCTAATTTCTATGAAACGATTCCGGAGCGGCTCAAGGAAGTGGGGTATCAGACAGCTTTTGTCGGTAAATGGCATCTTGGACGTGCTCCTTATTTTCCTGATCAGCAGGGCTTCGATCTCGTTATTGGTGGTCGAGAGCATCCTGGACCTCCAGGAGGATTCTTTGCCCCGTGGCCTATTGACACGATTCCTGAGTCGCCGGAGGGTTCGCACATCGACGACGTCATCACGACGGAGACGATCAAGTGGCTCGAGGAAAAAGCCAAAGGCGACGAGCGGTTCTTTTTGAATCTCTGGTATTACTCGGTGCATGCTCCCTTCGAGGCGAAGCGAGATTTGATCGGGAAATACGCAGAAAAAGCGAAAGGACTTCCGCGTGGGGCTCCGCGGAAGAATCCGGTGATGGCGGCGATGATCGAGACGCTCGACGACAATGTCGGGCGTATTGTGAAGACTCTTGATCGCCTCAACCTGAGCGAGAACACATTAATAGTCTTCACTTCCGACAATGGCGGGAATGAATACAATTTCGCGGCTGATGAGCTGGCGACTAACAACTACCCATTGAGGAATGGGAAAGGGAATATCAATGAAGGCGGGCAGCGGGTTCCTTTTATTGCCGCCTGGCCCGGGAAGATCGAAGAGGCGAGCGTTAATGCGGGGCTGATCAGTTCCGTTGACCTTTTTCCCACTGCGATCGCCGCGGCGAGTGCTTCTCCTGCGCCCGGGCAAGTGGTCGATGGTATAAATCTACTTCCGACCCTCCTGGGCGAGGAAGCGATTTCGGAGGATCGCGCTTTGTTCTGTCACTTTCCTCATAGTCCGCCCGCGACGGGCACGGTTGCGGGAACTTCGGTTCGCCAAGGTCCTTGGAAACTGACGCGATTCTATGCTGACGGAAAGGACCAGGCTGACCGGTTGCGACTTGTTAATTTAGACGATGATCCGGGAGAGATGAATGATCTCTCGAAGGGGAAGCCCGATCTCGTCCTCGAGTTGAATCAGAAAGTTTCTAACAACCTGAAAGAGACCGCCTCACTCGTTCCGGTTCCGAATCCGGCTTATGAGCCCTCCGCTGATGGATGGGAAGCGAACAAGAATGCAACGCTGGAACAGGTCGACGACTATTTAGTAGTGACTGCCTTAGGAAATGACCCTCACATTCGAACCACTGATTTTTCAAAAGTGACGGGGAAAATCTCGGTCGAAATTAGAATGAGACAGGAAAACACCTCCGACGTGGCTCTCTACTGGGGGACGAAGACGAACCCGGGATTCAGTTCCAAGCGGCTTTTGATCGTTCCCCGGATTGCGTTTGGGGTCTGGCGTGTTGATCTGAATATCGAGGATGAACGCCTCGCCCTGATTCGGATCGATCCTGCTCAGATTGCCGGTGAGGTCAAAATTGATTCGATTCGCCTGCTGCAGTGGACAAAACCCGGCGAAGCGAAAACGGTTCGTCTTTGGGATTTTTGAGAGAAAAAGGAAAGGATTTTCCGGGTGAAACGTATCAGACTGTGATGATGAATCAGACTCTGAAGTTTAAGCGCGTTGTTCTTTGCGCGGCGGTATTACTGGCTTTATCCCCGGAGGAAGGAAGGTCGCAGGAGAATGTTTCGTACAATGATGTCGCGCGCCTTTTTGCGGGATTGCCTTTGTCGTTCGGTAATCCGCTCGAAGGTTTAATGGGGCTTCCGTCGGTGAGGCAACATTACGCCGAGACGGCCGAGCTGACGGGGAAGTGGAAGGAGTCCCGTCTCGATAAGATCGACGCGTGGTCTCGATCTGAGATTCGTCCCCGGGTCGGTCAACCCAAGGTGCTGAAATACATGTTTGGTGGACCGGATTTCGTTCATGCCACGACGATGTTCCCCGGAGTTCCAGAATACATTCTCGTAGGAATGGAACCTTTGGGAACGCTCCCTGATTTTTCGACGATGAATGAAGCGCAGTTGGGAGACTATTTAAAGCACCTCAATTTTACGTTGCGAGATATTTCCCGACGAAGCTTCTTTATCACCAAGGACATGAGAACCGACTTTAATGGGGAAGGGGTTGACGGTGTCTTTCCTATCTTGCTCTACTTTGCCGCGCTCACGGGGCATGATGTAATTGATGCTGGGTATGTAACGCTCGGCGCGGATGGTGGTGTCGTGAAGGCGGCCGCTCAGGAAGGCACGGGGCTGTGGCTCAGGTTGCGGTCAGGAGCGGGCGGTGCGGCTGCCGCGGAGCAAAATCTCTATTTCTTCAAAACTGATTTGTCGAATGCCGGGTTTAAACCGCAAAAGCCTTTCAAACGTTTTCTTGATGCTCGCCCCGGTGGTGTTGGCTATCTGAAAGCGGCTTCCTTTCTCATGCACACGGAAGATTTTAGTAATATCAGGAACTTCCTTGTCGGAGATCTCGATTATATTCTTCAGGATGCTTCGGGAGTTCCTGCCGATTTTCTGGAGCTTTACTACAACGTTTCCTACTACGGAAATTATGCGGGTCCGATTGACATGTTCACCGAATATAATCAGCCGAGGCTTCATGCAATCTACGGGTCGGGAAATGCTCGTCCGCTTCCGTTCGGAACGGGCTACCGATACAAGGACGTCGATTCAGTTCAGCTCTTCGGCGTAAAGAAGTAGCTGCAAAATAGGGCTTCCTGTCCTAGTCTCAAACTGGTTATGAAAACGCGATCCCTTTTATCCCTTGTTGTTTTGTCGACCCTCGTTTGCGCTCAGGCGGAAACAAAAAAACCTAACGTCATCGTTATCATGGCGGACGACATGGGTTACGGCGATCTCTCTTGCTACGGAGCGAATCAGTTCGAGACACCCAACATCGATCAGCTAGCGGCAGAAGGGCAGCGATTCACGAGTGGCTATTGCTCCGCTTCGACATGCACGCCAACACGGTATTCGTTTCTCACGGGGACTTATGCTTTTCGCGAGAATGGAACCGGCATCGCTCCTCCGAGCAGCCCGATGATTATCCCGGAAAAGACCTATACGATCGCTGACATGTTCAAGTCGGTGGGCTACCAAACCGCAGTCGTTGGAAAATGGCATCTCGGACTCGGAGGTGAAGATGGCCCGCAATGGAATGAAGACCTGAAGCCTGGACCTCTCGAAATCGGCTTTGACTATTCTTTTCTTCTTCCGACGACGAATGACCGCGTTCCTCAGGTTTATGTCGAAAATCATCGTGTTCTGAATCTTGATCCTTCCGACCCACTCTGGGTTGGCAGGATCAAGCCGAGTGATGATCACCCGACGGGAATCACCCACCGTGACACGCTGAAGATGGACTGGACGCACGGGCACAACTCAACGATCCACAATGGAATCAGCCGAATTGGATTTTATACAGGAGGTCATGCCGCCAGATTTCGTGATGAAGATCTCGCCGACAAATGGGTCGAGCAGTCCAAAGCATGGATTGAGAAAAACAAGGATGAGCCGTTCTTTCTCTTCTTCGCCTCTCACGATCTCCACGTTCCTCGTATTCCACACGAGCGGTTTCAAGGAGTGACTCCGCTTGGTTTCCGGGCGGACTCAATCGTTCAGCTCGACTGGTGTGTCGGTGAGTTGATGAAAACCCTCGACCGACTCGAAATCGCTGAGGAGACACTGATTGTTTTCTGTTCCGATAACGGTCCCGTCATGGATGACGGTTATGCCGATGAAGCGCTTGAGAAACTCAAGGATCATCGTGCCGCGGGGCAATACACCGGTGGGAAATACAGCGTCTATGAGGGCGGAACGAGAACGCCTTTTATCACGCGCTGGAAGGGCACGATAGAGCCGGGTGTTTCGGATGAGGTCGTGACGACGATTGATATATACGGCAGTCTCGCCGGCTTGGCCGATGCCGAGATTCCAGACGATGCCGCTCTCGATACGCAGGATGTGATGGGTGCTTTGCTGGGTTCCGAAGGAGGGAAAGGCCGCGAAGAATTTGTTCAGCAGGATAACGGCGGCAAAGGAAATTACGGTTTTCGCTCGGGTGACTGGAAGCTCCAGCGGCACGACAAGAAAAGGGCTCGCAATGTCGTCGTAGAGCAGCGCTTGGACAATTTAGTAGTCCCTCAATTTCAGCTCTTCAATCTCAAGACGGATCCAGGAGAGAAGGCCAACGTGATCGATCAGCATCCCGAGGTGGCAGCAAAGCTGAAAGCGCGACTCGTCGAGATTATCAAGGCGGGCAGGACGCGTTCTTAGTGGCTCTGTCCTTGAGTTGCCCTAAGAGGGGGCAGTTGGTGATGGTATTTTGTAAAGTCGACCGTCCGGAGCGACGTTCCACGAGTCTCGAAGAATTTCTCGAAGAGGCAACGGAGGCAGTGCTCACGGTTTGTGGCGATTCCGATCAATCGCGTCTCATTTCCCATGGTAAGTGAAGTGCCGCCGCGGGGGGGGGCGGCGATGATGCGGCGCATTCTCAACGAACCGAAGAAAAGCGATACGAAGTGTTGCACCGCGTCCGCGACGAGATCGATCGCATCATTCCCCTCTATGGCCCAGCTTGATCCAACGGGGCGTTCTTGATTTGTGATACCCTTTACCCTAAACTTCGGCCTTAATGGCTCAATCCAGCGACGGTTTTTCTGCCAGAGTCGATAGGGTTGGGTGCCGCACTCAACTCTGTTTACCAGTTGACCACGCCCGGATAGGTTGAAAGGTTCTCGGGTGTTCGTGATCGCATGATTTTACCAAGGTTCATCGCTATTTTTTTTCCGCTATTTCTCTGCAGCGAGTTGAGCGCGCAACTCGCTCCCTGGAAAGACGATCTCTTCGCGCTCCCGCGGACGCTTAAAGAACGCGACGGCGGCGACTACCGCATCGTCGACTATGACTCGAAAAAAGAAATCAACGACCGCGACGCGGTAAACGAGAAGCAAGTCAAAGAGAAGTATGTTTCGCTCGATCCGCTGAAAGTCCAGAAAGACGCTCGATTGAAGACCAAAGCGGGCTGGGTGAAGCACTTCACGGTAGGAAAAACCGAAGGTGCGTCGGTGATCGTTTTTTACATTCACGGCCATCGCGGTAGCCGCGAGCAGGGTGTCGACGATTGGACTTTCGGTGGGAATTTCAATCGCTTAAAAAATCTCATGGTCCAGAACGGAGGGCTTTACATTTCTCCTGATTTCAAAGGATTCACCGGGCGTGGAGCGAGTCAGATTGCCGGACTGATCAAATACTACAAAGCGCGCTCGCCGAACGCGAAGCTGATTCTCTCGTGTGGTTCTGCCGGGGGGCAGATTTGTTATCAGCTGGCACGAAAAGATGACATCGCAGCGCAGCTGGACGGGATCCTCTTTCTCGGTTCGTTTTCGAACAACGACTTCCTCCGATCCGACGCGTTCAAAGCGCGAGTTCCGGTCTACATCGGTCACGGGAGTCGCGATTACATATCGCTGGTTGAAAATTTGGAAGGATTCTACCGCACCATCCGTGGTCGTGATCCTGGATACCCGATCAAAATGGTGCGCTTTGAAACAGGCAGCCATGGAACGCCGATCAGGATGACCGACTGGCGCGGCGTGATCAACTGGATGCTATCTGTAAAATGAGAAAACTACTGGCCATCGTTTTGTGTCTTGGCATTTTGACAATTCCTGTAAGGGCTTTCGATCTGAACGGTCGTGAAATTTCTCGACCCAACTTCCGCCAAATCCAGAAGGACAGCCACTATCCGCGCACGGAAAAGACGTTCAACACAGTCTTTTTCAAACGCCATTTCGAGGAGAGTGGCGAACCGGCCGAATTGCTCAGTTATCTCGTCGCGACGGCAAAGCGCTACGACGTTCCGGCCGAGGCGATCCTCGGCGCGCTCATGGGCGAACATTCCATGAATCAGCGCAGCGCTTTCAAACAAGGAGGCGAAAAGGGGATCAATCTGCTCGGCAAAGTCTTCGGCAAAAAAGGCGAAGATATCGTCAATGGAGCGAATATGAAATTCCGTGGCGCGGACGGCCAAGCTTCTTTCGGCCCCGGTCAGATTCAGCCCTTCGTCGCCGAGGGAATGCAGCTCGAAATTGAGCGGATCTACCCTGCCGCAACGAAGGAGGAGCGCGACAAATACACGATGAAGGGGGCGATCAACATCATCGGTGCTTACATGAACTATGCGGGGAACGTCTACGAAGCGGCTGGCTTCGAAGGCGAAAAATCACCGCGCCACGATACCGCGCTGATCGTGACACTCTTCAACGTGGGCGAGAGCTGGCAGAGCTTCGAGAGGCGCGCCGCCGAGACGATGGAGCAGGTTGAGTCCGGTGAGCGCGAAGGTCCGTGGCTGAATTACTTCGGCTACTGGGTGCAGAAACACTACGACCTGATCGCGAAGAAAATCGCGGAATCCAAGAGCAGCGAATGAAGCATTTAATGATTGATCTCCTGCTGCGATTCTTTGGGTTGTCGTAGGAGGTGCAAGAAATTCTCGCTGGAAATATCCCGACCCCAAGGGGATGCCGAAGACAAGTCGCTTCGGGCGAAGGGGCTGAGAGTGGTAAGGCCTTGTGGAAACGCCTTATCTATATTAGACGATTTCAAATCGCTTCTCCCTAAGCTTCTGCGAGCTGCGGTTCTGGAGGAATGCCGACACTCCTCGAGAAGTATCAAGTCGAAGATGGCGAGCGGTATCTTTCGGATTGAAGGATGGATGCGGGCGACCTTTCAGGCCGCAGTAGCCTGCCCCATGAATTATGTGCGAGATCTCTGAAATGGCAGGACCCTATCAGTTCGCCTGTTGATTGCTCTCCCCTGAGACCTGAGCCATAAGCACGGACCGGGCTTGTTGTCCCTGATGCAGTTCCTCCTGGTCCCAGGAATCTACGACTTCCACTTCGATTCCGCTGGCGGTATGGGCGAAGAGAATCGGAGCAACGCTATGTGGCAATCGGATGCAGCCGGCCGATGCCGCGTACCCTGGAAGATCTCCGACATGGAGACCGATCGCTGATTGGTCAAGACGTTGCCAGTAGGGGAGTGAACATCCATAAATGGAAGAGGTTTTGCCCGTCTCAACTCGCTGTGTTATTTTGAAGATGCCGCGTGGGGTTTCTTTCCCGGAGCGTGCAGTCGAGACGGCGGTGTCGATTGCGATTTGATTATTGATCAAAAGGACCGCTCTCTGGCGACCGACATCGACGATGATTTTTCTCTCTGCGTTCTCGCCTGCTTCGAGGAGTGCGTGATTGAAGTAGGCGTCGTTGTGAACGTCCTTCCAGCCGGTTTCCTGCTGGACTTGCTGAACCGGAGCCGCCGCCTCTTGGATGTAGTTTTGATAGGCAATTTGCTGCATCTTAGCGGTCTGCTTTTTCTGTTTCAGCTTCTTGAAGAGACCTGCTTCGGCATTGGTTGCAGAGCCTAGCGTAATCGCGAGAAGTGCGAGAACCGTGACAGTCTCGCGAAGACCGTGTGCCTGGATTTCGGCGTCTTCGAAAATGAGGCCGACCTGATCCTTGTTCGTCTCACAAAATGATTCGAACTGAGCTTCGTCGGCGAGGAGAATCCCGAGCAGCTGGATCTGCGCCGACTCCTTGTCTTCTCCGGCCTGCCAGCGAATCAGCGGAACCATAGCACCATCGTGTTTGATGCTGGGGTCATCTAATGAGGAGCCTAACACTTCGAGAAAACGTCTTACGTAATCTTCTGGTTCCGAGGCATCGGACAAAGTCTTGAAAGCGGATGCGTCAGGGAACAAACCCTGTAGTTGAATATCAAACGCTGTGTCCGCCCATTCCAAGTCCGGCTCGGAGCCCTCGTTGAGTTTGATTTGAAAACGCTGAAACACTTCGCTCCCCTGAGGATTCGATTGAACGAGAACCCCGTCGCGAGAGACGTCAAAAGCAATCCCTGAGTCTGAAAACATGGCGGCGCACATTTCAACGGGAGAGGATTGATTCAGTTCTAAGTTGGAGCCTTCTGCAGGAAGCTCGTTAACAGGTCCAAGGAATGTCGCAGTGGTATTCATAGTTCGATTTGTGGTTCAGGTTAATGTGATGGTCGGTAAAAAAAATCACCAGTCGGCTTCGAGTCCGGAGTGCCAGGGCTCTGCGACCTCGGCAAGAAGGTGAAGCATCAGGGCGGGGGAGGTTTCTGGAAATCGGGAAAGAATTTTGGCCATCATGCCGGTGACTCTCGGGGCAGCAAAACTCGTTCCTGTTTGCATTTGAATGCCACCGCCCATCCAGGCAACTTCAACATTTTCGCCCCGGGCGGTGAACCCAGTGGCGTGATTCTTCCTGAAGAAGAGCTCGTCTCCCTCGGTGTCGGCAAGACCAACTCCGACGACGGATGTGAAATGCGAAGGCCACTCTGCTTCACTGGCATCGGCGTTGCTGCAAGCGGCAACCACGTGGATACCGGAGATCCAGGCGAGATCAGCCCACTCTTTGTGAGGAAGGATAAATTTGGCGAGTCCGCGGCAACCAAAACTGCAATTCAGAATATGGTAGCCTCGTTTGATCGCTTCATTGACTCCGGCACAGATGAGGTTGGTTCGTGAGACGCTTCGGCCATCGATGACACGAAAGCTTCCGATCTCTGCTTCAGGCGCCACCTTGTGAATGATACTGGCGACTGCGGTTCCGTGACCATAAGCGTCCGAGCAGTCTCCTTCGGTGACTACGATTCGCCCTCCCTCTTCGCCAAAGGTTACTGAGTCGGATGATTTCATCCTCGAAAGACGGGGGTGATTTGTCTCGATCCCTGAATCGATAACGGCAACTTTGATACCTGCTCCCGTGCCCACTTGCAGGGCTTCTCTCGCCTCTCGGAAGTTTGGCCAGTTTATGATGTTCTCCTCCGTAGCGCTCATAACTCTATACCGATTAACTGAGTGATGAGCCGATAATTGACGAGTCGTTCAATAACCGTAGAAAGTCTTCGGATTCGGCCGAGGTCGCGGGCGGAGAATCCGGCCGGATTTGAAGCGTCCTGACTCTCCTTGATTTGCACGCAAGTGACGACTCCCTGCAATGCTCCACCGAAATAGAAGGGCGTCGCTATCATTGAGCAGGTGATTTGACCTACGGTGTCGTCTACCCTCTTTGAATGATTGGCGTTCTCGTAGACATTGTTTTCGCAAATAGATTGTTCCGAGGCATAGACCAAGCTCGTGAGGCCTTCGCTGATCGGAAGGGTTAATCCCACTAATTCTTCATTGGGGTTCGAATGAGTGACGACGAGATTGCTTTCGGCGCTGTCAGCGAGCCAAATCGAAATGGAGTCTCCACCAACGCCTTCCATGATCGCTCGGAGCATCGATTTTCCGGGGTCGCCTAACAATGACTTGAAGACGTCAGGCGCGATTGATTCAGCTGCCCGGGCGAGCTTACGCTCGATTATCGGGGCATATTCGGATAGCTCAAGATCGGTGGTAATCACGGGAAACAGCGGTTAAGACGAATGAAGTATATCAAATAGACGTTCATTGCGCAAAGCCATTCAGAGAAACTATCCCAATCACAAAAAAACCGGACTGCAGTCTACGGATCGGCTCGTGCTGATCGGGGGGGGGTAGACCTGAGATCGGAACTTTACCTTTTCTTACCCAGATTAACCAATGCGTCGAGAATCGCAGAAACGGTGGTTGGGTTGCCCAACGAAAGGGCCTCGATTTCCTGTTCCAGCGAAGTGAGTTTTGACGTCGTCACCAGGTAGAGCTCGTTTGTGGTCTCGATGTCGGCCCCTTTCTCCGACGTGACTTCCTCGGCATCTCTCAGGAGTGCCGCCACCATTGTATCGAGCTGGTCGACTTTTCCTATCATGTCGAGGGTTGCCGCGGCGGTAAGCCCATCAACCTTCTCGCGCAGTTTTTCAACGCGTTTGTGCAGATTGGAGGCTCGGGTTTGTAGCTCGCTTAATTGTTTTTCTGCGTCCATTACGGGAAGGGTTACGAGCGCAGGTGGGAACTAGATGCGAAAAGTTTCACTATGCCCTGACATGAGCATAATAGTTGTCCTCGCTTGTCTCCTTTTTTTCGTCTTAGAATCAGAAAGAGAAACCTTTCATCGTATTTCTAAAAGACTGTCCAGTTGGTTTCTAAAGTCTCGAGATTGCGTGAATCCGCGAATCGTGGCACGGTCCGATTTGGAGCGGCTTTTGTAATGTTCAGTTTAGTAGTTGAACGTTACCTTATGAACCACTCGCGCCTCTTTCAATTTCCTCTTCCACTGATAAATTGGATCCGCCTTTCCCTATTTGATCAGTTTGATAACTACTGTTTTTAACCCTCGCCCCGAAAAATCAATTCAAGGAATTTTCGGAAGGACGCGGTCGCAAAATGGAGTGAGGAACCCAATTTTTCCGCCCGGTAGATGCTGGGAGAGTGCCCGAGGGAGACGTGATAGAGGTAGTCGTCGGTTTCTCCAAATCGGATCATCGGTTCGGCGCAGGCGCAGGCATCGTCGATGAGCATCCATTGGGCGAGCGGGAGCACGGGCCAAATTTCGCCACGTTGAGCTTCGAGTCCATCGGATTGACTGAGGTAGGAGCGTATCTCGACGGGAATTTCCCGGGCGTTCTCTGCTTCCCATTTCTGAAGTCTTTCCTCTTTAACCGGGGGGAAGAACGATGCGTCGATCTTTCCTTCTCTTGCTGTCGCGAGTTCGGTGAGGGAGATGATGTCTTTTTTCCAGGATGCGGACATAAGCTACCGATACGAAAAAACCGGCAGTTTGCACTGCCGGTTTTTCGAAATAAGTAAAGTTTCCGATTCCTTCGATCTAGGCGAAGAGATCCAGAACCGGCGCTCCTTTGTGAGCCACTGTAAACGGACGCTTACTCGGGCTGTAGAGGATTTGATCCAATGGAAGCCCCATCGCATAGGCAATCGTTGCATTAAAGTCCTGAATTTTAACCGGGTTCTCAATGACGTTCTCACCGCCTTCATCGGTTTTTCCGTATTTGATTCCGCCTTTAAAACCGCCGCCGACGAGAACAGAGCTGAATGCTTTCGGGAAGTGGTCACGCCCTGCGTTTTGGTTGATGCGTGGGGTTCGACCGAATTCGGTAGTCAAAACGACGACCGTGTCTTCGAGTTTTCCGCGACGCTCAAGATCATCAAGTAGTGCACCCATTCCCTGATCGAGAACGCTGCATTGGTTAGGTGCTTCGACAAACACGTTGTTGTGCATGTCCCAGCCACCATAGCTCACCTCAACGGCGCGGACGTCGTGCTCGATGAGCCGACGGGCAAGAAGACAGCCTTGCCCAAAGGAGTTGTCGCCGTAGCGCTTTCGGGTCATTTCATCCTCTTGCTTGAGATCGAATGCCTGCAAATCTTTACTCTGCATGATGCGAACGGCGTCGTCATACATCTGAGTGTAGGCGCGGACTTGCTTCACGTCGTAAAGCTGATGGAACTCGGTATCGAATTTTCCTGCGAGCTCAAGGCGGTGATCAAATGTGTCCTGATTTACTCCCCGGAGTTTGGAGTTCTTTAGTCCAGAGCTCGGATCATTAATCGCAAGTGGTTCGAACTCAGGCTCGAAGAATCCACCGCCACCGTTGATGCGGCTGTTGCCTCCGACGAAAACAGAACCGGGAAGGTTCGGATTCATGCGGCCTTTGTATTTTAAAGCCCATGCGCCGATCCCGGGGTGGCGGATCGTAGCGCGCTGATCGTAGCTCGTGTGCATCAGGTAATTACCCTGATCGTGCGCGCCAGCGGTTGACGTCAGTGAATTGACGATCGTCAGTTTCTCACCGTGCTTGGCGAGTGCGGGGAGATATTCTGAAATGTTGAGGCCGTCAACGTTGGTGTTGATGGTCTTGGTTTGTCCCTGATTCTCGTGACCCGGCTTCGTATCAAAAGTGTCGAGGTGGGTCATTCCACCGCTCATGTAGAGGTAGATAATGTGTTTGGCTGCTCCGGCACGCTCGGGTAGGCCGAGATCGGGGCCTAGTGCTGCGTTGGCGCGGCCCGTGAGACCTAGCGCGCCCACACCGAGGAAAGATTTGGCAGTTCCTTCCATGAACCGTCGGCGGCTCCATTCGTCTGATTTGAATGCTGATTTCATAATGATCGTAGCGGGTTCCTGAGGTGGGGTGGGTGGAGACAGTTTACTGCACAAAGATGAATTGGCGGGTGTTGAGGAGAGCCCAGACAATACCTTCGTAGGCACTGTCTCCATGAGCGTCGAGCTCGCCGAGAGCGATCGTCATCTCGTTCCCGGTGGGCTCGCGGGTGAGCATTGCCTGGAAGATCATATTGATCTTCTCTTTCGGATTACCTGCTTTGTGAATGCGGTTTCCAAAGACAGCGAACTCATTGGTGAGGGCTTCGACGATGGTTCCGTTGAGTAGATTCAAGGCTTGCGGGACAGAAGCGTGGTGAGCCGCATTCTCAATCACTTCGCGGTCGGACTGGCCGAATTCGCGGAGGAAATGGCCGCGTCGAGCAGGGGACTCAAGTTCGGAGGCGCGCGCCATTTGTGAAACAAGGGAAGTGTAAACCCGGTAGTCAGCCTTCTTCTTAGCAGCCCATGTTCTTCCTAGCGAGAGCTGTTTTTTATTCCATGCCCTCAGCTTGGTGCGGTCGAGTCCTTCGGGTGGCGCTTCTTTTTCGTATTGGGGCATTTCAGGCTTGGGTAGTTTCGTAAGGACGGCGTTCTCGACGATTCCTCCGGCCATCATTTCGCCATCTTTCATCGTAAGCGACATTTCGCTCATGCCCATGGCGAGGAGCAATTCACCCTCTTCGACCTTCTCGCCTACGTTCTCGTAGCCTATTTCTTGGACGATACGCTGGGTCTCTTTACGAAGCACGCTGAGTTGCTTGTTGAGCTCGTGGTAGCGCTCTTCCTGCTCTGCTTCGCGGGCGGTATACATTTTCTCTCTGATCTTTTCCTCTTTCGGCTTCACGCTCTCGTAGGCATGGGCAACCTCTTTCACCATCTTGATGTAGCTCTCTTCGTCGCGATCTTCGAGTGAGTGGTAGATTCGCTTTACCCTCTCGACGGAGGAGAGCTGGCTTTTTAGCTTTGGCCGATAGTCATCGGCTTCGGGCAGGGCTAGGGCGACAATGGAGTCCCAGATTTGTTCGGCGCTCATGCGACGGAGGACCGGTCCCTGAAAGTAGTAGGGCATTCCCATGACGAGTTCCTCCGAATTGACACCGCGCTGATAAGTATTGGTGTTGTAAAGGACTTCAAGATAGGCGCGCATGTCGTAGTCGAGGCTGCGCATCAGTTCTTCGAGGTAAGTGAGTAGCTCTGGATTTGAAACGGGCGTTTGGTCGGTGAGTTCATCAACCGGTTCAAAGACCCCATGGCCAAAGGCACGCTTCCAAAGACGATTCGCGATCACTTTGGTGAAAGTGGGGTTTTCCGATGATGTCATCCACCCGGCATAGGCATCGACTGTCGAGTCGTCGATATTTTCCAGATCGATCTCAGTACCGAACATGGTCGCTGGCTTTACGGGATCGAGTGGCTTCGCATCATCGTATTGGTAGTCGTGAGGAAGTTTCAGCGTCTTTTCCGTCTCGGCTGTCTGAACATACCGAAGCGGGTTATAAAGGTCGTTGACCGCATTTCGCATCTGGCGTGTCTCGTGAGTGTAGGACTCATAGGCAGCAATAGAGCGTTTCGCAGCGGCACGAAACTGCTTGTCGTTCATTTTGTAGCGATCGAGATACTTCTGATATTTAGCAGGATCCGATGTGTGTCTTTCAATCGAGCCCACGTTGGTAAACATGGGAAAACCCTCCATGTTCACCGCATTCAGGTGAGCTTCAGCGCGTTCTTCTTTCTGAATTTTTGAGAGCGCCTTCTGGTTGGGAGAGTCGTAGCGGCGGGCATCCATCCCGTAAGAGAAGGCCGCCATGTGGAAATAGTCCATTTGTGTCCAGACATCGAAGGGGTGGTTGTGGCACTGTGCGCACTCAAGTCGCGTCCCGAGGAAAACGCGCACCGTGTTCGACATGTTGTCGAGAGGCATGCCGCGATCTCTGATGTAGTAACCAACGGCTCCGTTGTCCCAGGTTTTTCCGCGAGCGGAGACGAGGTCGAAGACAAATTCGTCGTAAGGCTTATTTTGCTCGATCGCTTCTTTGATCCACAACTGATAGGCGGCTTCGGCCTGAGGTGCTCCCCCTCCGAGCGCAGTATTGATTCTTAGAATGTCTGCCCAGTAATTATATCCATGACTGACGGCTCCGTTGCTCTCAAGAAGGTCCCTGATGAGCTGCGGTCGCTTGCGCTCGTAAGTGGAGCCGTGAAAGTTCTCGGCTTCTTCGATCGTTGGAATTCTTCCCGCAATATCGAGGTAAGCCCGGCGGATGAACGTGTCGTCATTGATCGCCTCATTTGGCTTGATCTCGTTTTCCTTCAATTTCCCGGCAACGAGAGCATCGATCTTGGCGCTGGCGTCCTTGATCGAAATGCCGTGGACGGATTGATCAATGCCTTCTTTGGCTGTGAGCTGCAGAGACGGGACGAGAAGTGAAATAAGGGCGACGGCAAGAATGGGAAGCTTCATAAAACAGCGCGTGTTCAGGGAATTATACCCTGCGGGGCCATTTTTGTTGCGAGTATTAGTGCCCTCAATGACGCCAACGCGCTTAGCCCAGGAGGGCCATCGCTAATCAGTTCACTGCTAAGAGGGAGAGGGGCTGAGGGCGACGGGTAACCGTTTCTTTTTCCGCTTTTCCAGAGCAAAAGACGCTCAGAATTCCAAACAAATCGGGGCGGGGACATTGGCGATGTTGCCGCTGAAGAGGAGGCCTCCAGTCTCTTGATTGATGGAGAAGACGGAAAGTGTGTTCGAGTAACGACCTGCAGCGATCAGCCATTTACCATCAGGGCTGATGTTGAAATTCCTCGGCCAGCTTCCGCGAATTGCTTCGCGCTCAATGAAGGCGAGTCTGCCACTTGTCGCGTCGACGGCGAATGCGGTGATCGAGTCGTGCCCCCGGTTTGAGGCATAGACAAAATCTCCCGAAGGATGCACACGAATCTCGGCTGCTTTGTTGGGAATTTCCTTCAACGATTCCGGTAAGCTCTCAATCGTCTGCAAAGCGGTCATTGTTCCGGTTGCAGCGTCGTAGTCAAAGACGGTCACGGAGAGAAGCATCTCGTTGAGAAGGTAGATTTTCGATCCGTCTTTGCTGAACTTCATGTGGCGGGGGCCTCCTCCGGGAACCGCGATTCCCGCGCCGTGAGAGGCAATCGATTTTGCTTCGTGATCGATTTGGTAAATGAAGACCTTGTCGGCTCCAAGATCGGGGATAAAAAGAAAGCGATTATCCGGGCTGACGCCACTCCAGTGAGGATGAGGCGATTTTTGCCGGGCTTCGTTCGGGCCGCTTCCGGTGTGCTCGATGAGCGCGGTTTGCGCGCCGATACTTCCATCGTCTTCAATCGCATAGGCGGCGGTTGAGCCTCCTCCGTATTGAGCTGAGAAAAGAATCTTCCCTTCCTGATCGAGTGAGACGTGGGCCGCGCCGCCGTCACCCGTGGGGACGGTGTTGATGAGTGTCAGCGACTGGTCCTCATTGATGCGAAAAGCAGCGACGCTTCCTTTATCGACCCCGCAGATGGCGTAAAGATGGGTTTTTGCCTTATTGATCGCGAGGAAGCCCGGACCAGCAATTTCTGCAGCAAGGACTGGCTCGCTGAGTTTTCCATTGCTCGTGTTGAGAGTCGTTTTGTAGATGCCCTCTGCGCCATTGCCACCAGTTCCGATCCAAATGGTTAGGTCGGCGGCAGAGAGTGCGCTTGTGGAGGCTAGGAGAATGAGTGTGAGGATGAAACGTGGCATGGAAATGTTGGGGTTGGGTTGGGTTGGGTTGGGTTTTGGGGGAACCGGTGATGGGCGCAACTAATCGCTATTCAGGCCTACTCTCTACTCTCTACTCTCTACTTCCTACTTCCTACTTCCTACTTCCTACTTCCTACTTCTCACTTCTCACTCATAATCCCACTTCATGATCCAGGGATCCTGCATTTCCTTCTGAAACTCTTTAAGCTTCTCCTGATACTCGATCAGGACATCCCGGTATTCGGGATCGGAAGCCAGGTTCTTCGCTTCGTAGGGGTCTTCGCGGATATTGAAGAGTTCGAAAGCGGGGCGATGAATGTATTTGCCGACAGATTTTTGGCCGTAGGGGGCGTCGAGTGACTCCCGGAACTGAGCCTGAAAACTACTCGCTGCCCAAAGGTCGGAGGCAAACGGGTAGGGAAGTTGGTGCGCGATATTCCAGATGAGTTTGTAGTTTTTGTCACGCACGACCCGCATCGGGTAATACATCTGAATTTCGTGGAAGGTGTGTGAAGCAAAGGCGGCTTCCCAGTGCTCTGCTTCCGGATCTCCCAGAATAGGAATCCAAGATTTGCCGTGATACTTTGTGAGGTTGGGGCCGAGGTTGTCTTTGCTCACCTCAGGGAAATCTTTCCAGAATTTTTTGGCCGCGACCATATTCTTCGGAGCGTTCGTGTCGGGATCGAGTCCGCCGGCGAAATCGAGCAGGCTCGGGGTGATGTCAATGTGGCTGATTAGCCCTTGATGCGCAACGCCACGAGCTTCTTCGTAGGGGTTTCTGACCACGAAAGGCACTTTGAGGCCGCCTTCGTAGACCGTGGTTTTTCCTCCGGCGAATGCCATGCCGTGATCGGCTGTGAAAACGATGAGCGTTTTGTCATAAAGACCCGCTTCTTTTAGAATCTCGACCAGTCTGCCAATGCCCTGGTCTACTCGTGAAATACTCTGGTAATACTGCACCAGCTCTTCGCGGGTTTCAGGGGTGTCCGGGAGAAAGTGGGGAATCGGAATGTCAGCAGGATCGTAAAAGACTTCCTCGACACCGGGGTAGGCTTCCTTGTTCGGAAGATTGCCAAAGAGATTCGGTTTCAGCTCGCGTTCCGAGTTGCGATCAACGCCTCCGCCACGGTGCGGGTCTGAGGTACCGAAATAGAGGAAAAACGGCTTCTCTGAATCCGCAGTGATAAAGTCTTTCGTCTTATTCGCCATCTCGACCGCGTTGCGGCTGCTGGCTTTAAAGTAATTCTCGTATCGGTAGACCTGCTCGGGGGCGACGTGATATTTGCCGACGTGTCCCGTGCGATAGCCCGCGTTCGCCATGACACGTGGCAGGGAGAGACTCACGACGGAGTGGTAAGACGAAAATTTGTGATAGGAATGTTGGTGCCCGTATTGTCCGTTGCGGTGATTGTGGAGTCCTGACATAACCACAGAGCGGCTTGCTGAACAGCTTGCGGTTGTAGCAAAGGCATTGTGGAAAATAGTTCCGTCGGCAGCGATGGCATCGATCGCCGGGGTCTTCGCCGTCGGATCCCCGTAACACCCGAGAGTGGGGGATTCGTCATCTGCGATGATGAAAATGACGTTCTTCTCTGCCGCGGTAGCAGAAAAAGAAAGGGCGACGAAAAGAAGGGCGAGAAAGGGTTTCATAGTCAGCGTCCAAGGTGGTGATATTACCTCGCACGGTCAAGGCTGGGAATGCGTGAAATCGGGGGCGATCCCGATGTCGGGAAATCGTGTTCCAATGACCCACCTAAGTCCGTCGCCCAAATTTCCTATCCAGCTCAGCGTAGGTGATCTGAATCAGGGTCGGCCTCCCGTGAGGGCAACAGTAAGGCATGTCGCATTCGAGGGTGTCTTCGAGGAGCTTCTGCAATTCACGATTGTGGAGGGGGTCGTTCGCTTTGACGGCGTGGCGGCAGACGGTTGTGGCGATCATGTCTTCGCCGAGGCGGAGGGCGGACATTTTATCGCTCGCGGTCCGGATTTCGCCGATGACATCGTCGAGGAAAGATTCGGGGTCGTCGCTTTTGAGGAAATTGGGAAGCGAGTCGATTTTCAAGGTGCTACCGCCGAAGGGTTCTGCGGAGAGCCCTAGCTTGTCGAGGGTGTCGAGATTCCTGCTGATGAGGTCAAAGTCACGCGGGGAAAGCTCAACCATAATAGGGGTGAGAAGGCGCTGGCTCGGTACGCCCTCGGTTTCCATGCGGCGTTTCATTTCCTCGAAAAGGACACGTTCGTGAGCGGCGTGCTGGTCCATGAGGACGAGTCCTTCTTTACTTTCAAGGAGGACGTAGAGCTTTCCGATGACCCCGATGAGTTTGTAGTCCGAGGCCTTTGGCTTTTCATCCCCGTTAGATTCTGAAAAGTTACGATCAAGAGGGTGCTGCCCAAGAGGGTGCTGCCCAAGAGGGTTCGGTGCCCGATCTAAGCCTCTTAGGTCTTCGGCTGCCTCCGCGACTTGAGCCGGTTGGGCACCGCCCTGTTCGGTGTCTGACTCAAGAGGGCGGTGCCCCCCTGGGTTCGATGAGTCCGGCGCGGGTCCTGCTTCGGTCTCGAAACGTTTTCGTTCCGATGTCGTGAAAAGTTCGGGCTTTGTTTCTTCGAGGGCAGGGTCTGTGGCGGTGCGACCGAGATCACTCCAATCGGAACGAAGCGATCGCTGCTGTTCTTCAGGGATTAGATTTTCCTGAACGACGATGGGGTCGGTCGGCTTGAATTTATCCGTACCGGTCAGTCCTACTCCGGAAACGGGGCGCGTCATCCGATTCCGTAAAGTTCCCTGAACCGCTCTGATAATAGCATCCTGAACCCCGAATCCATCGTGAAAACGCACTTCACGTTTTGCGGGATGCACGTTGACATCGACGGCAGTGGGATCGGTTTCGATGAAGAGGAAGGTAACGGGGGACTGCCCTTTCATGAGGGCGGTGTGGTAGCCTTCGCGAAGCGCGCGCGTGATGATCGCGGCTTCGACGGGGCGGCCGTTGAGAAAACTGAGCTGCTGCTTCCGGTCGCTGCGCCCCATTCCGGGCGGGCCGATGAATCCCTTCACGCGAATGCCTTTGTGTTCGTGCGGTTCAATTTCGAGGAGGCGTCCTGCAAGATCATTTCCGACGAGTCCGCCGATGCGTTCTCGCAGGCTCGTGGTGGCGGGAAGTTGGAAAGCGAGGCGGTCACCGCGGACGAGTGAAAAACGAATGTTCTCGTGCGCGATCGCCTGGGTTTTGATGGTCTGTTCGAGGTGGGAATACTCGGTGTTTTCGGTTCGCAGGAATTTGCGGCGGGCGGGGAGGTTGTAAAAGAGTGAACGTGCCTCGATTTGGGTGCCGGGAGGTTCGCCGCAGTCTTTGACGCTGATGATTTTACCCCCATGGATGATAATTTCGGTTCCGGTGAGGGAATCGGGTTCACGAGTCGTGAGTCGAAATTTCGAAACACTCGCGATGCTGGGAATCGCTTCACCTCGAAAACCAAGGGTATAGATTGCGGCGAGGTCTTCTTTCGTTCGAATTTTGGAGGTCGCGTTCCGTTCGAGGCACATGAGCGCGTCGTCGCGGTTCATGCCGGATCCGTCGTCGGTGACGCGAATCAGAGCGATCCCGCCTCGCTGAACACGAACTTCAATCGTGGAGGCTCCAGCATCGATACTGTTTTCGACCAGTTCTTTGACGACGGAGGCAGGGCGTTCAACGACTTCGCCAGCGGCGACCTGGCTGGCGAGGGCTTCGGGTAGGAGTCTAATTTTTCCCATGAGTGTGCGACGGAATCCGGAGCGACAACTGAGTGCGGCGGGCCGTTAAAAGCAACTCGAAATCGTTTGGGAATATCCACCCATGCTTGTATATTGAATCAACAAACGTAGAATTTATTATGATTCAAGTTACTGACTCTGCCGCGACTCATCTGCTATCACTTATCAAAGAGAAGGGTTTTTCCCCGGATGAAGCCGGATTACGCCTCTACGTCGAAAAAGGAGGCTGTGCTGGAATGCAGTATGCCATGAAAGTGGGTGAGAAAGAATCGGCCGATGCCGTCGTGGAAAAAAATGGAGCCCGCGTTTTTGTGGATCAGGAGAGCCGAGAGTATCTCGACCATTGCCAACTCGACTACGTGGACTCGCTGAATGATTCGGGGTTTAAGATCGAAAATCCGAATGCGGCCCGGAGTTGTGGTTGCGGCACCTCTTTCGAGCCTACCAAAGCGGGCGCTGAACCCGAATACGATCCCGCAACGATGGACGGAGAGGTTTGCGGCGGATAGGGGGGCGAGAGCCCGGTTGAGTATGGCTACTTTTTCAGAAGGAACCCCGTTTTCGAGAGCGGCTCGCGAGGAGGTTGATGGCCGCTATGTGGGCGGAAATATGATTCTCTGGATCGCTGCAATAGCCGTTCTGATCGGCTTGAATTTTGCGTCATGGTCTTTTTGCATGTGGGTTTTCGGCCAACCGGAGCATCCGATGTACTATCGACTCCTGACTAAGCTGGAAAAGCTTGACCCTATTGTGGGTGTTTCGCCGGTTTCGGCTCCACGGGGCAAATTTTATTCAGCGAAAGATCTCTATGCTCAGGTGTATCCGTTCAACCCTACTCAACTGACTGCTTACAACGGGATTTTGAAGCGCTACTATCTTAGGAACTACCTTGAGAGGGACGATGTGACTTATTTGTCGGGAGAGTTCCGGGTGATCTCGGTGCAAAACATGGGACCTGATGATGTTTTCACCTCCGGCCTCGTGATTCGCGGGCAATCGACCACTTTTCCGGAAGCAATTTTGGATCTGGCGCTCCCAACTCCGGATCCTCCTGATAAGTTCGTTCTCACGCCGGGGCAAATTATCAGGGTCGAAGAATCGGCGATGTGTGCCGCGGTCTTAAATGTCGATCGTCTTCAGGACTCAACAATGATATTCACGGCGGTGCCGCTGATTTCAAAAACTTCGGGGCCTAACCCTGTGCCGATGGAGCATCAGTTTGCGGACAGTGCCGTGATTTCAGTGAGTCCTCCCGAGCGCATTCAGATCGATCCTGAGCGCTGGCCCATCAGCCGTGATGGTGAGGGTATTGAAGTGAAGCCGGTTTCGCTTTTCGACAAGCCCGCAGAGGAAGCGCCAGCTGAAGCACCGCCGGCTGAGTAGTTTCAGAGTGCTGCCTCTCCCTCTGACGTTTTTCATATTTTTGCCAACTCGCTCGACTGGATCTGGATCCGGAAAATCTGAAAGAGGGGACCTCGAACTGCCCTCTCGAATGGGGAGAGGCTTTGCTGAGACAATGACTCGTGCGATGCGATAAACGGCTCACGCAGAGTCGCGGAGTTTTTCTGATAATTGGTTCTTCCCTGTCGACTCAGGGTGCGAGAACGAAACCGCTTTTGCCGTATTTCCGCCACCGAGGGATCCGAAAGTAAAGTGGTATAGATCCTTTGGCATGAATTACCACTTTAGGTCTTTATCCTCACCGTCTCCCTGCGCAAGGAACTGTCCATTTGAGACGCTTTGCTGGAAACTCTAGCCGAAGAGGGATTGAACTCCCTGTCTCAATTAGGGGGGGCTTTGTCGCCGAATCTACGACTCGATTTCTTATCTAGCACTCGGGATCGAGACTTGCGGGAGCCTTGTAACCGGGAAACTTGGTGGTGAGCTCTTGGTTGAGCTGTTCCGCCTTTTCCTGATTACCGAGAGAGCGGTAGGCGTTCATGGCTTTCATGAGCGCCTTCGGTGTGATCTCGGGGTCTGTGAATATCTGGCTGACGATGAGGTATTCATTTCGTGCCTGTTCGAGATCGCCTTGTGCTGCGGAAATATCACCGAGGAGCAAGCGCGCTTCAGCATTGGTTCGGCCTTCTTTTTGTGAGCGAAGACTCTCCTGAGCGCTCTGGCGTGAGGCGTCAAAATCACGAAGACAATATAGGGCTTTTCCCCTATCGAGGTAAGCCGATGCTCGCTCGCTCGGTCTCTCGGTTTGGACCAGAAACTGATCGAAGGCGTTGATCGCCTCCCGGTGTTTTTTCTGCTCCATACGGGCTTGAGCAAGCAGGCGCCAGACGAAGCGCGAAGTTAGCTTTGGTTTTTCGGTGTCAGCGATTTCAGTGAGGAAATACTCGGCGTCTTTGAAATTCTTGTCCGCGGAAAGTTTTTTCCCGAGGTATTCGAGGATTTGCGTTGGAAGGGAGGCTCGTTTTTCGCCTTTGGCCGGGGCTGGCTTATCGAGGTAGTGTTTTGTTTCCGTTGAAAGCGCCTCAATGTCTTCGAGTTGGTACAGGGCGATGACCATACGGAGGGTGGCTTTATCGTCGTAATCGGGATCGATTTCCCGCGCCTTTTTGAGTTCGGGTATGGACGCTTTGTAGTCTTCGAGATCAAAATGCCCGACCCCGATCCAGTAGTGGGCTTCACCGGCTCCGTCGGTTTTGGGGAATTTAGCAAGAAGCGCTTCGTAGGCAAAGATCATCTCAGGGATCTTGCGCTGGTGGGCAAGAATCAATGCGACCTGTTGCATCGCGAACTCCGCCTCGAGCGCGTCGGGAAAGCGTTTCGCGAGATCCTGATAGTCGCCAAGAGCGAATGGGTGATCTTCCTGTGCTTGATATGCCATTGCCCGCTTCGCGAGAGCAGAGGAGGCCAGGTTGCTGTTTGAATGGCGTTGGATGAATCGTGAAAGTGTCAGGATGCCATTCTGGCGGTCACCGGATTCGATCTCTGACCAGCCTTGTTTGTAAAGGCGGGCTTCATGGTATTTTTCGTCGATCTTGTCGACGCGAACTTTTTTGTAGGCGGCGGCGGCGTCCTTGTAATGCTTGATCGCAAATTCAGAGCCGGGACCGCTTGCTGAGTTGTCGGCTTGATTGAAGTGCCACTCGGCTTTCATAAGATAGGCCATATCGATGAAGGCGCTCTCGGGATCGACGAGACCCTGCTTGTCGGCGAAGTTGCTTGCAAACCCGGGTAAAAGGTTGTCTCCGGTCTGGTGTAGAATCTGGAGCTTTCGGTAGCCGGCTTCGATGCCCTCTTTCTGATCGGAGAATTTCCCTTCAACGATAGAGTAGAGACGCAGCGCGGACTCGAGATCGCCGAGAATGCGATAGGAGTGACCGACGATGAGGAGGAGTTTCGCTTTCGATTCGCTGAGGGTGTCGTAGGCCCCCGTGTTGTAGAGGCCGACCACTTTTTGGTAATCTTCAGCGGTGAAGGCGTTGAAGATAGCACCTACCTGAGCAAGTGATTTCCACGGACTGGTGTCCGAAAATCGAAGCGCTTGATTGAGAAGTTTATCACTCTGTTCGACTTGCCCTGCTTCCGCGGCGAGAAGCCCGCCCCGGACGATGGCCTCTTCTTTGATCTCCCTCGTAGAAGCGGTTTCAGAGAGGGTGATAAATTTTTTAAGAGCCTTTTCGGTGAATCCCAGATCAAATGAGAGCCGCGCAGTTTCGAGAAGACAACGTTCGTAAAAAGGATTTTTTTCTTTAGGATCAGCCTCGAGCACAATAGCGAATGCAGCGAGTGCCTCCTTGTTTTTCCGCGTAAGCTGCAGCGAGCTGGCGTAGTAATAATGCGCCTGCAGTTTGGCCTCTTCGGCGGTGAGCTCGTCCTTCGCGACCTTGAAGTATTTGAGGGCGTTCTCAAAATCGCCTGCATTGTAGCGCAGCACGGCGAGGCGATAAGCGCCGGATCCTACAAAAGCTCCTTTTTTGTATGTCTCGATGAGGTATTCAAACGTTGCCACCGCGTCTGCTTCCTGCCCTGCTTTGATGTAGCATTCGCCAAGTCGGAACCAGGCAATCTGCAGATTCGGGCTTTGCGGTTGCTCCTTGATAAAAACCTGATATTGCTGTGCGGCAAGAACAAATTTGTCCCGACCGTAAAGCATGTCGGCGTAGGAAAGCACGTCTTCGACTTTCTGTTCCTGAGCGGATAGGGGGAAGGGAGCGCCAAAAAACAGGATGGCAGCAAGGCCTCCGGCGACTTCTTTGATGAAGTGATGCAGTCCGAAGGTTTCTTTCAAAAAGGTCATAGATCCGAAGAGGGAGGGCTATTAGTCAGGCCTCGTTGTTGCGAAGGCTACATTCCAGATCCCCGCTTTTTTGATCTCGTCGAGAACATTGATGATCGCCTGGAAATCGGCATCTGAAGCGCCTCGCAGAATCACGGCCTGATCGGGATAGGCTTCCGAAATCGCTTTCAATTTCGATAGTAGCTCTTCTTCGGTGACATTCCTGCCGTTGAGAATGATGTCTCCGTCGGTCTGCACATTGACGATGATCTCCCCTTGCTGACGGTCCATATTTTCCGCTTCCTCAGCTGCGGGGACGGAAATGTCCATGTCCCGCTCGAACCGGGCGAACTGCCAGGTCACGATAAAAAAGATGAGAAGCTGAAACACGACGTCAATCATCGGAGCCAGTTCCAACTCGGCGCTTTGCTGAATAGAGGTGTCGCGAAATTTCATGAGGTGTGAGGAGTTTGCCGGAAATTGAACTATTCTTTCTCGTTCTCGCTGTCGCGTTTTGCCGCGGCCCGGTAATTGGCTCTCTTATACTGGGCTGCGAGCAAGGCCATGATGTGGGTCATTGCGGCTTCGAGCTCGGCGATGAGTTTCTGAACTTTACCTCGAAAAATCGAGTAAAAGATGAGAGCGGGAAGACTGATAATAAGACCGGCTGCTGTGGTTACGAGCGCCTGGGCAACTCCCGGAGCGAGTTCCATGTGTTGCACCCCCGAGGATTTCCCGATGCTTTCGAAGGCTTTGATCATTCCCATGACGGTTCCGAGCAGACCGACCATCGGCGCAATTCGTCCGATATCGTTCAAGTAGCTAATCCGGTTGTTGAGAATACTTGCCTGCCGGGTGCCTTCGGCTTGGGTCACTTCACGAACTTCGTCAAAGCTCGCCGTGGGATTTTTCGTCGCAAAATCCAGCGTTTTATAGACGATCCTCGCGATGCACTCGTTCTTGCGGTTACAAACTGCGATGAGCCCCAGATAGTCCTGCTTCCGAATCAGGGCATCGGCAGCGTTCATGAATTTATCACTCACCACCGTGCCCTGGCGAATCGTGAAGATATAAAAAATGATGAGAAGGACGGCGACGAACGAAAGCAGCGCCAGCGGAATCATTATGAAGGGACCACCTTGAACTAAATAATCGAGAATTGTCTGGGCGGTATTGGCAGCAGCTTCGGCTGCATCAGCTGCACCAGTATCAGCGGCCTCAGCAGTCAAATCAGTCGATTCGACGGGAGGCGGTGCGTTTTCCTGTGCGGTCAGAGTGGCAAATACGGCTGAGACGCTGAGCAGTAATATGAGGAATAAACGGGTCTTCATCCTGTTGGGAAACGAGTGGTGCGAAATTTAAAGGATAAGAAAACATCCTGATTGGAATGCCTTCTTTCACCACGGCTCGTGGCGTCGCAAGCTTACTCTTTCCGTGTGACGTTGCAAATGATCGGTCGCGAATTCCCGGCGATAATCCCGTATTTAACGAATCTTTAGCATTAACTTATACTGTGTATTGTAACTACAAGAAAATCAGTTGTTTATGTCGAGGTGTAAGTTGATCAGGGCAGGTTAATAAAAGTGATAATATCCGTAACTGTTTGGTGGGTTTTTCGGGATACGACGACACGAAGGAATTGATTTGGAGCAGGCCCCACCGGACCAGCGTCTTCCGAGACGTTGTTTCCGGGATTCCCGACGCTTTACCTAAGCCGCCTTATCACGGCGGTGAAGGAACGGTTTAGGCTTCCCGTCTTTGGATATTCTTTTGAGGCGAAACGAAGAAGCGAGCGGAATTCGCGAGTAGGAGGACGCAGTTTGAATCGAGTCATCCTAACTATCCACAGTTCAAAACCGATCCCTTATGAACCGCCGAGGCAGGCCACAGCACTCTACCTTGGCGGGTATCAATTCGTACCTTGTTAGAGACTCACCGAGATTTTTTCAGAAATGTTTGACTGTCCTCTGAGTGCAGGCACCCTCGCTAACTTCGCAAAGCGATGAGACGAATCGGACTGCTCGACCGGTTCACTGGAAAACTGATCGGGAACTGTCTCGCCGCTTACAATCATTTAATTAGAGGGAGGGACTTCTACCACACCGATGCCGGAGAACCGGGATACTACGGCGACTTCACCGGATGCGGGAACTCGGTCGAACTGCCAGCTCACCCGGCGTTCCATACCGCGTGTCGGAACCAACCCGTCGCGAAGGAGTCGAAAGAGATGAGGCCATGCGCACTGTCGAATCATGAGCCTCATCCTGAGCTTCAGTATGAATTAGATAAATATGCCGTTTCCAAGCGCGTCGACTTGATTGAAAATCCCCGCGCAGTGATCCGTTTCGCGGAGAGTTGCTAGCGCGGGGAGGACCGTTCGACCCTGAAGTCTTCATGAGAGAGTTGCGGGAAGATGTGCTAAACTTCGCCTCATCTCACTCCTGATTGCGTTCTATGGGATTTGCTACAAAAGTTGCACATTGTCTTGCCGACCCTGTTTTTTATCGAAAGAGTTTCTATGAACTGCTGAGAAATTTCAGGCAGTTCAAAGAGGCACCCTTGATGATCAGTCAGGGTGATCTGAAGTCGATAAAAAGAGCTCTCGTTGTCGTTGCTCATCCGGATGATGAGACATTTTGCTCCGGTATAATTTCTGCCCTGAAGGCGAATCGATCTGACGTTACCGTTATTTGTGTGACTCGGGGCGAAGGGGGACCGACGGGAGGCGCGAAGCGTGAAGACCTCGCTTCGATTCGTGAAAGAGAGATGATGGCCGCATGCAAAGCATTGAGCGTCGATCAGGTTTTTTTTCTCGATCACGTTGACCCTGTCGGAGGCGCCTACCGCGTCTACGCTCCGGATGTGAGTGCGGACCAGCTTGCCGCGGAAATCAGTGCTCACTCCGATCAAGTGGATCTCGTGATTTCTCACGGGAGCAGCGGGGAATACTGGCATGCCGCTCATCTGCTTGTGTATGCGGCTGTTCGCAAAATGATCGGCGCGAAAGGCAAGGAGTCGCCTCCCTGGATTACTTTTTTTGCTCGTGATACAGATCATTTGCTGCCTCATCTTCTCAACGAAGACGATGAGGCCGACCTGCGGATCGACTGCACGGCTTTTCATTCGCACCGGCTCGAGGCTTTGAATTCCCATCAATCACAGCTGGGTCTTTTTCGACGTTTTGCCGGCGGGACAAGTGATGATTTTGTGAAGATGACCTCTCTTGAATCCTACTGTGTCCAGTCAGGTGAAGTGGGCTGTATCACAAATCGCGAAACCGACTGATGAAAGCGAAAGCGAGCGGGATCATCGAGGCAATGCCGGCGGCAAAGTCGCGAAAGGCAACGCTCATTGGCTGACTCGCTGCCGAAGTCAACATCGCGAGGGAGGTCAAAAAAGCAGACCCGAGGATGAAGACGCCGAGTGGAGAAATACGACGATGAATCTCCTGCGTGTGCATCGTCCCCCTAAGGCGATCAAAATACTGATAAGCGATCGCAGCGATCAGGATCGTGCTGAGTGGTGCGTAGGATAGAAGTGACTCAATCGAAATGACTGAGTTGTAGACCCCGTGGGCGAAGACGATCGCAATGAATGCGATGAGAAACGCTTCCATCCCGTGCCCCTTTCGTTGAATCATGCGAGTCAGGTAATAGCCTGCCACCCCAGTCAGCGCGAAGTGCAGAGGGTTTGCGGTGAGGAGGCGTATCCAGCTGACGAGTGTGTCTCCGGGGCTCCGTTGAAAGTAGCCGATATTTTCGTTCACCGCGAAACCGAGCCCGACCATGCCTGCTAGAACAAGGGCTTCGACGGGATCGTATTTTTTCCGAAGCCATAGAATCAAAGGGAGAAAACAGAGGAGCTTTAGCGTTTCTTCCCGCAAGGCAACGCCGACGAGAAAATAGAGGAACTGTGAAAGGTCGGTATCTGACCGCGACCAAACGAATCCACCAACGTCTTCCTGAATCACGACCACGAAAAGCGTCAGCGTGGCGCTCAACACTCCGAGGGCGAAAGCGATGAAGCTCATTATTATTCTCGGTCGTGAGAGAACCCAGAAACTGTTCAAAATGAGGCCCCATATGAGAGCAGTGAGTAACGCGGGGATCAGATAGGGCGACATCCATGAATTCACCTCTGATTGCAGAACCGCCATTCCAAGGCCCGGGTAGTCGCGCAGGTAACTGTAGTAATTAATCAATGCCTCAGGGCTGAACACATTTCGGAATTTAGGGTCCCTGAGAAGCTCACTCAGGAGTTGGGGGTCTTCGTTGTAGTGGGCCAGCGCAATGGCTGATCGGAGAGAATAGTCAGAGTGATTCCCTTTATCCGCTGCCGAGAGATAGGCTTCGAGGGCTCGCTCATGCTCGCCTTTTTTGATAAAAAGATCACCGATGAATTCGTCCCGCCATTTCAAGTCAGCTGGTAGACTTTCGAGCTCTTGTATAAATGAGTCGGGCTTGTCAGCGCTAATTCCCTCGGCCCAAATCTTGATTGACTCTGTATTGGGCAGGCCTTCCCCCCCTTCGAGTAGTTCTGCGATGGCTTTCTTGTGGGCTGTTCGGTCCCGTTTTTCCTTGAGATAGAGGCAATGAAGTTCGCCGGCATTTTCAAGAAAAGGAATCTCAAATCGGACAAAAGAAATCAACTGCTCTTCACTGATCTCAATCCTTTGCGCTGTCTTTTTCAGCAGGTTCCGCTTGGACTGTGATGAGAAGAAGTGCGAAGTGATAAACGAGACCACAATCGCGACTGCGACGATAATGAGCGAGCTGCGGATCAGGAAATTCCGATCACGGGATCGAGTCGCGAGCTGTCGTCGAAGAGATTCTGAAATCATGAGGTTATCGTGCGCCTCGCTCTTTGGGTGGCCGCCGAATCGTATGGCATTTTTAAGGCCTCCACAAGAGTTGCCTTGCACAGGGAACCTCTCTATGATGCACGGATGCAGAAGTTACTCGCTCACATTTTTCTCTTCGCTGCCTTAGCGGCATTTCCTTCCACGGCGCTCGCGGATGAACCCCATGTTTCTCTGACCCGAATCTACGAAAATTTGGAATTCGAACGTCCGCTTTCTCTCCAGATCCCTGACGACGGAACAAATCGACGCTTTCTCGTTGAGCAGACCGGTAAGATCAAAATTCTCCCGGCAGATGAAAAGGGGGGCGAGGCCCGCGTGTTTTTTGACCTCGCTGATCGGATGGGAGTGGAAAAAGATTTTGAAGAGGGTCTTCTTGGAATGGCATTTCATCCCGACTTCAAGAGTAATGGACAGTTTTATCTCTCCTATTCAAAGCAGGGGCCGAAGCGCCTCGTCCTCTCCGAATTTCAAATTTCAAAGGAGAGTTCTGATGCGGTCGATCTCAAAAGCGAGCGGGTTTTAATCGAAGTGCAGCAACCCGAGTGGAATCATAATTCCGGCAATGTCCTCTTCGGACCCCAAGACGGGATGCTTTATTTTACGGTAGGGGACGGAGGCATGAAGAACGGAGTCTACATGCTCCCGCAAAAGCTCACTCGATGGAACGGCAAGGTGCTTCGCATCGATGTGAACGGGCGCACAGGCTCATTGCCCTATGGCATTCCAGCGGACAATCCCTTTATCGATGAGCCCAACGCTTGTCCTGAGATCTGGGCACTGGGCCTCAGGAATCCCTGGGGCAGCGCGATTGACCCGGAGACGGGCCTTTTTTACCTCGCAGATGTCGGTCAGGACCTCTACGAGGAAATTAATGTGATCGTCAAAGGCGGGAACTACGGCTGGGAGTATCGGGAGGGGAACGCCGCTTTTCCTCTTCGTGCTGCGATGATGGCACCGCTTGGTAAAAAGGCGGATATCCCCAAAGATCTCGTTTTTCAAGAGCCGATCCATCAATACAACCGGGCCGATGGGCTCAGCATTACCGGAGGCTATGTCTATCGCGGCAAGGCTATTCCTGAGCTTGTGGGGCACTTTTTATATGGCGATTGGCGTTTTGGCAACATTTGGGCCCTCCACTACGATACGAGCGCAAAGCAAGTGGATGAGAATCATCAGATTGAAAAACCGGTCGATCTTAAGACACCCACTGTGCAACCCACCGGATTTTATCCGGATGAAAATGGCGAAGCCATTGTTCTGGGATGGAAGGGGAACATCTTTCGAATTACTCCGGGGAAATAGCGGGTCTTTTACGGCGCTCGCTAAACCAGAGCGCCAATACTCCCACGAGGGCGATCACAGCGCCGAAGAATTCACGCGTCAGCTCGACGCGGGGATCTTCGGCTGACATGCTGGTCTGGGTCATCGTAAAGTCATCTTCGCCAAAGAGGTTTTGAATCAAACCCGGTCCAGTCGTCGCCATTTCGACGAGGGAGGCGACCACGGCAAGGATGAGAATCCACCGAGGAATTCTCCGGAAGAGGGCAATTATAAAAAGAACCGCGATCAATCCATAGAAAAAAAGCCAGAGTGCGGCGTCGAGGCTGGAAGGGTTGTGATAGATCTCAGGGTCGATGTCATTGCGTTGAACCCAGGCGAAAACGGCGAAAAGTATCGCTGCCACGCTGTGGGCGATGATGATGAAAGGGCTGCGTTTCATAGGAGAGATCGTTTCCAAAAAGAAGCACGGGATGGGCCCGTAACGCAAACCGTTTCGAATCCACGAATTTTCCCTTGTCAAAGCTCCGAATCTGCGCACATTACCGTCCGCTTCAACCATTCGGTTGAGCAGTGGAAAAGCACCCGTAGCTCAACTGGATAGAGCGCTTGACTACGGATCAGGAGGTTTGGGGTTCGAATCCCTACGGGTGTGCCACTACTTGCTTGTCTCAGGTCAGCAAGTTACGCAAATGAAGGGATCCAGGGGGTCTCCACCAAAGATTGGGGACTGATCTTATTTTTAGCCGCATTCGGCGATGACTCCCAAGCGGTAATTTTCAAAACGCTTAAACCCGCAAGCGGTTGGCCGCCCCGCTCGGCATTGGATGAGTTTCATTTCCGATGGAAGCATTCGGTGATGCCATTGTTTTTGCTGAAGCGCCACAGCGAGGCGATGGGGGCATCTCGGCCCTCGAGAGTTCTCGCAAGCGTGTCGATCTGTTTGAAGCCGCCTGTCTTGAGCGTTTCGATGAGTTCCCGTAGTTGAGGGATGAGCAGGTTGGTTTTTGGGATTCGGTAATCGTCCGCGGATCGACAAGAGGGAGGGCTTGAGCAAAGAGGGTGTTGGTGTTCACGCCTTCGAATCTGAATGCGCTTCAGGTTTATTTTCAAACATTTTCGAGGCGCTTAGCGAAGAGCCTGTTTTTTCCAATCGATTGCAAAGTCGGTTTAACTTGTGCGAATTCTCAAGCGCAATCCGGATCGGATCCATGCGCCACCGAGGAAAATGAGGGCAATCCCGGTTGCGATGCCGGTTTGGTGAATCGTGATTCCCTCGAGGGATTTACTGATGATGAGTCCGGCTCTGATGCTGAAAGAACCTGCCACGATTGCGAGGCCACGGTCCGGGATGGATTCAGGATCCTGGGCCAGAGGCTAAGTTATAATTGTGGTGGACGGGAGCGGTGAATCAACCGAGCCAAAACTACTGAATGAAAGCCAAAAAAGAAGACACGAACCCGAGGATCACGAGCGCCTCACTGCCGAATCCTGCAAACGCTTCTACCGGTGTCAGGACTCCGGTTGCGATGAGAATCGAAACGAGGAGAAGGGTGACGACATCGACCGAAACTGTTTCAGTGACGAACAAAACAATTGCGACCGCGAGAAGAAAAAAGCAGACCCCGATTTCCCAGTTCATGATTCGTATTTTAAAAAAGGCAAAAGAGGGAACCCGGGGATGTGTCGGTTGCTCATTCCTGGGCTAAGCCCGGGAAAGTGGGTCCGGTCGGAATTCAGCGTAGTGACGATCTCAGGATTCCATCAGTTCCGAAACGGTTGAGGAATTGATTTTCTGAGTTGATTGTGTCGCAATTTCTTTCGTCGGGATTTTTTGAAACCGCTTCGATTAGACACCATTCTCAAATTGAATATCGATAGGGTGAGGGATCGGGTTCATGTTTTCCCATTGCCTGCTTTGCTTGTCGCGGCGATGAGTGAAGGGTTTTGAATCCCGCGCTTTCCATTGCAGATGTCATCGAGTCGCTTTCAGGCGATGACTGCTCGGGCTCGTTTGACGCGGGAGAACTTTCGGGTGGGGCGCAGTTAGCTCGTTCGAAGCTCGTGAAGGGCGTCCATGCTTCGATTCTTGACACGGGAGACGCTACCATCGTCGCGACCGTTTTGGAGAAAGATGGATCCTCATTTTCTCCCGAGCTTGTCCTTTGGCGCGAGGGGGACGGGGTGACGATGGAGGCAGATTGCCGGTGTGAAGTGCGAACAAATTGTCGTCACGGTGCTGCCATTCTCGCGTATTTGCAGAAAGGTGGGGAGAAGCGGATTGCGGCGGCATTTGGTGAGAAACCGCATGCGGAGATGATGACGGAAGGGCAGACCCTTGAGGTCGCCCCCGAAGCGGAGTGGGATCTTGAAAAGCCGAGGCAATCGGGAGTTGATGTTTCCTTCCGGATACGGGTGTCGCGAAGGCCAGAGGGAGAAAGAAGCGCCTGGATGCCGGAATTTCTCGTGGAAGCGCATGCGGTTTACGAGGGGAATTCGGTACCCCTTTCCCCGGCAGGAAACTTGCCCCCTCTCGTCTTGCCGGATCGGAAAATTGTCCGGAACCGTGCCCTCGAGACCGAAGCAATGAATCGGCTTTACGCGCTCGATTTACTTCCCGGCGCGGAGGAGCCTCCGCAGTCGCTGAAAAAGCTGGAGCGCGCGCCGGTAAAGGGAACGCTCTGGGCAGTGGATGAGAAGAAATGGCCGCACCCCGAGTTCTATTGGTTGCGTTTTAGGCATGAGGCGGCTCCTGCGTTTGAAAGACAGGGCTGGGAAGTCAGGTTTGCTCCAGGAGTGGGTTTTGAAGCACTCGTTTTCCGCACCGAGACATGGAATGCCGAAATCATTGATGAGGGGAAGGGGTGGTTTCACCTTTCGGCCGGATTTGAAATCGATGGAGAAGACTTTGAGCTCCAACCGATTCTCGCGGCGTTGGTGAAAAATCGCTTTCTTGAAGTGACCGAAGGGATGCCGACAGGACAGGAGTTCATGATCTTCCTGCCGGATGGACGAGGCTTGGCGCTTCCGGTAGGACGGTTTCGAGTGATTCTCGAAACGCTCGGGGAACTGCTGGATTTCAAATTCACGGAAGGCCCGATCAAAGTGGCGAAGCTCGATGCGGCATTGTTAGTCACTGCTCTGCAAGAATCACCGGGCCTCAAGATCGAGGTTCCTCATGAAATTGAAGAACTTTCGATCCGCATTGAAAATTTTGAATCGATTCAAGCGGTGCCGGTCCCGCAAGGGATGAAAGCAACGCTCCGTGAGTATCAGCTCGAAGGGTTTTACTGGATGCAATTTCTGATCGAGCACGGTCTTCATGGAATCCTCGCGGATGACATGGGGCTGGGGAAGACGATGCAGATGCTCACTCATCTTCTTTACGAGATTGAGAACGATAGAAACGGGGGACTGCCTTCTCTCGTCATTGCTCCTACGAGCGTTGTTCTCAACTGGCAGCGTGAGGCGGCAAGGTTCGCGCCGGGTCTTAAGGTTTTGGTGATTCAGGGAACGAATCGCAAATCCGAGTTCCGTAAGATTCCCCAGGCCGATCTCGTTCTCACTTCTTACGCGCTCGTGCATCGCGATCTCGAGAGACTCCGAAACTACGAATTTCATCTCATGGCCTTGGATGAAGCGCAGTACATCAAAAATCCGGGTGCTCAGGTCACTGGCGCGGTGCGGCAGATTCGAGCGAAGCATCGGCTATGTCTTTCCGGCACGCCGGTGGAGAATAATCTGGGCGAAATCTGGAGCCTGATTCATTTTCTGATGCCGGGTTTTCTGGGGACTTCAGAGGTCTTCAAAGCCACGTATCAAACGCCGATTGAGAAGCAGGGAAGCGAAGTGAAACGCAAGGCTCTCGCAAGACGTATCGGTCCGCTGATTCTCCGAAGGACGAAACACGACGTCGCGAAAGAGCTGCCTCCGAAAACGGAGATCCTGCATTTGGTGCAGATGAACGAGATTCAGAAAGATCTCTACGAGACTGTACGTTCGACGATGGATAAGCAGGTGCGGGAGGCCCTTGCCCTTCGGGGACAGGAATCGCAGATCGTTTTTCTTGCTGCTCTGTTGAAACTGCGGCAAATTTGCTGTCACCCCGCTTTATTGAAGGATCGCGATACCGGTGCTGATTCGGCAAAATTTGAATACCTCGTCGATTTGCTCGTGACGCTTCGAAGCGAAGGTCATCGGGTTTTGCTGTTCTCCCAGTTCACTTCGATGTTGGCTATTATCGAGGCGTATCTTGTTGCGGAAGAATTCGACTATTTAAAGTTAACGGGTGCGACGAAAGACCGGCAGGGGCTTGTCGAGCGGTTTCAAGGGGGGGAAGGGGAAGTGTTTCTCATCTCACTCAAAGCGGGGGGCACCGGGCTGACCCTTACCGGAGCCGACACCGTGATTCACTATGATCCCTGGTGGAATCCGGCGGCTGAGAATCAGGCGACGGATCGTGCCTATCGCATTGGGCAGGACAAGGCGGTCTTCGTTCATAAACTAATTTGCCAAAATACGGTCGAAGAGCGGATTCAGAAGATGCAGGGGAAAAAGGACGACCTCGCTACCGACCTGCTTTCCGGAGCAACAACCGGAATTGATTTGACGCCCGAGGTCATGGCCGGGTTGCTCGGCGAGTGATTGCAGGAAAACCAAGGAGAGGCTGCATCTTGCTGACTGCAGAGCCCGTGGGCGGAAGCGCGGGTTCAACTGGCGGCAGGAGGCTTCGCTGGCGGCTTCGCTGGCGGCTTCGCTGGCGGCTTCGCTGGCGGCTGGAAGCACGCCACTCCTTGGGAAAGTAGCGTAGGGGTATGAAAATTGGGAAGAAACCAAGGAGAGGCTGCCTCTTGCTGCCTGCAGAGCCCATGAGCGGAAGCGCGGGTTCAACTGGCGGCAGGAGGCTTCGCTGGCGCCTGGAAGCGCGCCACCCCTTTGAGGGCGAATCGATCTTGAGTGGTAAGGGTGCAGTGGCAAAATGCTCCGTTCCTCTGCGTTAAATAAGTAAGGATAACCGGCGTATTTGCTGTTTGATTCTTTCGAATTCCTGCGAACTTGGCTTTTATGTCAGACCCCGTCCTTCAGGTAAAAAACCTTTCTAAGCAATTCGGGAAGGTGACGTCGGTCGATAACGTTTCTTTTGAGATCGGGAGAGGCGAAATACTTGGGCTTCTTGGTGCCAATGGCGCAGGGAAGACGACCGCAATCAACATGGTTCTCGGAATTGTCACTCCGACGGGGGGCTCCGTGAAGGTGTTTGGACGCGATCTGCAGCGTGAGCGAATCTCGATTCTCAAGCGGATGAATTTTTGCAGTACCTACACACAACTCCCCGGCAATCTGAAGGTGTGGCAGAATCTAAAAGTCTTTGGCAAGCTCTACCGGGTGCCGCATCTCAATGAACGCATTGACGAGGTTTTGGAAATGCTGGAAGTGAGTCACCTGAAAAATCGAATCTCCGGCAATTTGTCGGCGGGGGAATCGACGAGGTTGAATCTTTGCAAAGCGCTTTTGAATCGACCTGAGTTACTCCTCCTCGATGAACCGACCGCGAGCCTTGATCCGGATATCGCGGATAAGGTTCGCAAAGTCGTCTCCCGGATTCAGGATGAAGAGGGCACGACGATGCTCTACACCTCGCACAATATGCGCGATGTCGAAGAGGTCTGTGATCGCATTGTTTTCATGCATAAGGGCAAGATTCTTTTCACGGGAACCGCGCCGGAAGTGCTTCAGCATTTCGAAGAAGACTCTCTCGAGAAAGTTTTCATCCGTGTCGCAAGGCGTGGTGAACTCAAGGCCGCGGAAAGCGAGGGGGCTTCATGAATTTTCTTACGATTCAGGCGCTCGTGATGCGTTACCTTTATCTCTATACGCGCACTCCGGTTCGCGCAGTAGAGTTGATTTTCTGGCCCCTTGTTCACCTGCTCGTATGGGGATACTTAACAAAGTATCTCCAACAAAATACAGGTGACGGATTTCCTCAGGAAATTACTTACCTGATCGGTGCAGTGATCCTCTGGGACATTCTCTTTCGGGCGCAGCAGGGCGTTGCGATCTTTTTTCTAGAGGACGTTTGGTCGAGAAATCTACTGAATATTTTCGCGGCTCCGGTGACGAATGTTGACTATCTCGGTGCCACCTACGTCGTCGGATTCCTTAGGGCCGCGGTCACCACGGTGATGCTGACCGCTCTCTCGTTGATACTCTATCAATTCAATATTTTCGTCCTCAGCTGGAAGTTAATTCCTTTTATCGTGAATCTTCTTATCTTTGGCTGGGCGTTAGGAATGATTTCGACGGCACTGATCGTGCGGTGGGGGCCTGCCGCTGAAACACTGGCCTGGGCCGTTCCGTTTTTCATACAGCCGTTTGCGGCAGTTTATTACCCAGTTTCGATATTGCCGATCGGTTTGCAGTGGGTCGCTAAAGCATTGCCCTGTTCCTACATTTTTGAGGGAATGCGCGAAGCGCTCAGAACCGGTCATCTCGACTGGAGCCAAATCGCTATCGCGACAGGGCTCAATTTGTTCTATCTCGCCCTCGCGGGTTGGCTCTGGGTCAGGGTCATGAATACAGCGAGAGAGAAAGGGCTCCTCACCAAATTTGCCTCCCAGTAGTTCGACTTTGCGATGTTACCGCATCCGCATGACCCGTGCTTTAAACGCGAATGCGCTTCGCTCCCGCGGATTTAAGAGAATGCCCGCGAATTCAGAAGCTCTGATTCCCGAAACCCTTTTCCATTCGCGTATCACTCGCGTTAGAAATCAAGACTCGCAATCTGAGGGGAATTCTCTTCGCGGCTACAAATCGTTGTCCCTGACCTCGGTCAGTTTCTTAGTCATGAGTGATTTTAAAGCGGCGACGGTTTCAGCGTAGCGATCCTTTTCGGCGAGGTTAGTGAATTGTCCCGGATCGGCTTTGATGTCAAAGAGTTCAATTCCTCCGGAAGCATCTTCCTTGTATTGGATGAACGCATATTCATTAGTTCTGAGCAAAAAACCTTTCCTCATCGGAGCAACACTGAAGGCGGCATCCCTGACCTTGGCATTGGGATCATCGAGAAGCTTTGAGATGTTTTCCCCCTGGATGTTTTTCTGGATGGGGAGCCCACAGAGAGAGGAAATCGTCGGGTAGAGATCCAGTAACTCGACGAGTGAGTGGCAAACGGCCGGCTTCTTTCCGGGGACCGCGATGATCAAGGGAACGCCCGATGAAACATCGAGAAGGCTCACCTTCGCCCAAAAATCGTGTTCACCGAGATGATAACCATGGTCGCTTGTGAAGATAACGATGGTGTCGTCTCTCAGATCCGCATCGTCGAGCGCTTTCATGACGACTCCGACCTGCGCATCCATGTAGGCGACCGAAGCATAGTAGCCACCGACCGCTTTTCGCTGACGGCGTTCGTCCATCTTCATATTAACGCTCGTCTTGTAATTGATGCCGGGCTTGGGAATATCGTCCCAGTCTCCGGGGCGCTTCTCCGGTAGGTAATTGTTCTCGTAGGGCTTGAACGGTTCGTAGTAGGCCTTCGGTGCCACGAAAGGAACGTGCGGCCTGACGAATCCCACCCCGAGCCAGAATTTCTCATTCTTGTGCTTCTTGATCAGCTCAGCGGCTTTCTTCGCTGTCTTCCCGTCTGAGTGCACAAGATCATCTCCGTCAGCCTCGACTACGACGAAGGTATTACCCCCGACAACCGGTTTTTTGCGATCAGGATTTCCTTCGAGTGTTTCACCTACTCCCGGGGCCATCCATTCGGGCCCGGGGCTGTTGAAGCGCTCAGTCCACGAGAGCGCGTCATCCGCGCCGTTGTAGCCGTCGTGATCCCGGCCGTCTCCGCTGTATTGAACCCCTCCGGGAATACCCATGTGAAAAATCTTGCTGACCCGGGCCGCGTAGTAGCCGTTGTTTTTGAAATGTTGAGACCAGGTCGCCCGGTCGCCGATTTGTGGCCGGGGATTGCTGTAGCCGAGTGCTCCGGTTGCGTGGGGATAATACCCCGACATGAACGATGCCCGCGAGGGGCCGCAGTAAGTCCCCTGACAATAGGCGCGCGTGAAGCGGGTTCCTTTTGCGGCAATAGCGTCAATGTTAGGAGTTTGGCAGACCTCGTTACCGTAGCACGAGAGCGCAGAGTAGGTCAGGTCATCAGAAATGATGAAGAGGACGTTGTAGTCTTTTGCGCCGGCCCGGCCCCATAGGATGAGGCTGAAAATGATGACTGAGTTGAGCAGTGAGTTTCGAAGTGAAGTCATAAATCTACCTCATGGTCTAGCCTTTTCCCGAGGCGAAGACAAGGCTTCGAAGATTCGAAGATGGCGCGCTTGCGCTGAAGAGGGAATCACGTGAATAAATTTCCCGAAGAGAGGCTAACTTCTGGTCGCGAGTGACTCGTCGGGAAGCCCTTCAAAGAAATCCACTTCTCCTGTCGCCAGCGAATACTCCGCCCCGGCAATAATAAGGTGATCTGACTCAATGAGATCCCTTACAATATTGGAGCCTGCTTTCAAATTCTTGACGGAAGCGGAGACATTCGCTCTCACTGTCATTTCAATGAGCGTTTCACGATCACTAAGGGCAGCTCCGGGACCGAGTGATTCGACTGCTGGCCGTATGCGGTTTACAATCGAGCTAAGGTTTGGTGATCGATTCTCCTCGGGTTGGTTCAACTGATCAATCGTCGCCTCGACCGCTCCACAGTTCGAATGGCCCATGACAAGAACGAGTCGGGCCCCGAATTGTTCGACCGCATATTCCACGCTGCCAATTTGCGAAGGGGCAACGATGTTCCCGGCGACACGAATGACAAATAGATCGCCGAGTCCTTGATCAAAAATAATCTCCAAAGGCACTCGCGAATCGGAGCATCCGAGAATGACGGCGAAGGGATTCTGGCCGGCGAGAAGGCTGGCCCGAATCGCACTGGGCCGCAGTTCGTGTTGGTTCGGAACCTCGGCAACAAATCTTGCATTGCCTTCCTGTAGTCGCTTCAGCGCGTTGATGCTTCGAATCATTGACTCTCTTTTAGCGGTTCATTTAGGTGTCCGCAAGCGGTGAAACGACGATTATTTGGTCGCTTCTGCCTCTTGAATTGATCCCTTGGTGCTTTAGCCTCCTGCCACTTGAATTCAAAAATCTGGCAACCTTCCTTTCCTTTCGCGCCGGCCTCCCGGAGGTTCTTCTATGGCTGGTGGATCGTAGTCGCGTCGACTCTCGGGATGCTTTTCAGTATTCCCGGGCAGACGATGGGATTCAGTGTCTTTACGGAGATTTTGATGGAGGACCTCGGTCTCTCTCGTGTTGCTTTGAGCGCGGCCTATTTTGTCGGAACGGTTTGCAGTGGCCTGACCTTGCCGTTGATGGGGCGGCTTTATGATCGTTGGGGCGGGCGGAAAATGGCCGTTTTTGCGACCCTCGTGACTGCCTTAGTTCTTTTTTATCTCGCCTCTGTGGGGCGGATTCAGGATGCCGTCACGGTGGGGGCAAGTGGCGCGGTCGAGGTGGGCGTGGGATTTGCTCTGATCGGTCTCGGCTTTTATCTGATCCGGCTTTCTGCTCAGGGCGTTCTCACGATGAGCTGCCGGAACGTCGTTGGAAAATGGTTCGATCAAAAAAGGGGGCTCGCCTTGTCGTTGAGCGGAGTAATTGTCTCGTTTGCTTTCTCAGCTGCACCCCGCTTTCTGGATATCCTCATCGAGCGATACGGTTATGAGGTTGCCTGGATCATTCTCGGAATTTTGACGCTCTGTTTGATGATGCCGGTTGCGTGGATCGTTTTCCGTGATTCTCCAGAGGCGTGTGACATGGTCATGGACGGGGAGATTCCGGAGGATACGGAGCAAAAAAATCCTGACATGATCATTCATCATGAATTCACTCGCGACGAGGCGCTGCGGACTTTTTCATTTTGGGCTTATTCGCTTTCCTTTAGCTTCTTTTCTTTTTTCTCGACCGCGTTCACTTTTCATATCGTTTCACTGGGAGGTGAGTTTGGTTTTGCAAAGGACGATATTCTTTCTCTCTTTATTCCGATGGCCGGCGTCAGCGTTTCAGTGAGTCTTTTCTGTGGGTGGATTAATGCAAGGACGCGTCTCAAATGGATATTGCTAGGGATGAATCTGGGTGGTGTCATGGGTGCGGTAGGGTTGCTGAATCTGGATGCTTCGATGGGGAGAGTCGCCTATGTCGTCGGTAATGGACTTTGCGGCGGTGCTTTTCTTTGTTTGCTTGGCCTCGTTTGGCCACGATTTTACGGGCGAAAGTGGCTCGGCTCGATCAACGGGGTGAATATGAGCCTGATCGTGGTTGCGAGCGGAATCGGCCCGTTGTTTTTCGGTCTCGCGAAACAGTATAGCGGCAGTTATTTTCCGGCCCTTGTTTTCAGCGTGGCTCTTCCTGCGATACTGGCTATTGCGAGCTTTTTTGCGGACAATCCACAGCGAAAACAGAGCGTTTAGGGCCTCAACCCTGTTGAGAGTTTGACCTAAGCCTGTTAAGAGTTCCGCTCAAACCTGTTTGGTCGATACGATGGACCAGGGGTGTGCAACATTGGTTTATTTTTATGTCGAATCCACAAGTCCAGAACGATGCCCTTTTGTCGGCGAACGAGCTCCAGCTTTCCTTTGGGAAGGATCCTGTCCTTGATGGGGCAACTATGGCGGTGTATCCCGGTGAAAAGATGGGGCTTGTCGGCCGGAACGGATGTGGAAAATCAAGTTTTCTCCGCATTGTCGGAGGAGAGGAAACGGCAGACGAAGGGGTTGTATCGCGAAAGCAGGGGCTCGTCGTGGGGTATCTCCCGCAGGAGTTTCAGCTTGATGACGAAGCCACGGTTGAGGAAAATATCAGGGCTGGTGCTGCCGATCTCATTGCGGCGATTGAGCGATACGAGAGCGGTGAAGACCTGAGCGACGCAGAGTCCGAGCGTCTTTTGCATTTAATTGAGCATGCCGACGGATGGAATTTAGAGCAACGAATTGAAACCCTGATGCGCTCGCTCAGCACGCCGTCCGGTGATCGGATTGTAGGGCCATTGTCCGGAGGTGAAAAGCGTCGTGTTGGGCTTTGTCGTGCTCTCGTTGCGGAGCCGGATTTATTGATCCTTGATGAGCCAACGAACCACCTTGACGCGGAAGCGATCTCCTGGCTTGAGACCTATATTGCGGGATCAAGCTGTGCTTGTCTCTTTGTGACACACGATCGCTACTTTCTCGACCGAATTGCAACGAGGATTGTTGAACTGTCAGACGGGCGCTTTTTCTCGCATGATGGCAACTACAGTGACTATTTGATAGCCAAGGATGAACGAGTCGAACGCGAGCAGGCATCGGAGCATAAGCGTCAGCGTTTTTTGAGTAGGGAGATCGATTGGGTGCGGGCCGGAGTCAAAGCTCGCGGAACAAAGCAGCGCAACCGGCTCGACAATTACTATGCGGTGAAATCGCAGAAGTCGCCTGAACGGGAGTTGAACATGGATCTCGTGATTCCAACGCCACCGAGACTGGCCAACATCGTTGTTGATCTAAAGGAAGTGGGCCATTTCTATGATGATGATCCACTTTTCGTGGGAATCGATCTCGAATTTCTAGCGGGTGAGTGTGTCGGCGTCGTCGGTCCGAACGGAGCGGGAAAGACGACGATGTTACGGATTCTGATGGGCGACCTCGAGCCTTCGGCCGGTTCCGTGAAAATAGGAAAGCGAACCGAGTTTAACTATGTCGATCAGACCCGTCTCGAACTGGACGAGGACAAGAGCGTCCTCGAAGAAGTTTCACAGAATTTGGATTTCGTGAAGTTCGGCGAAGACTCGATTTCGGTGCGTTCCTATCTTCAGCGCTTTCTGTTCAGCGACGATCGAATCAATGATCGAATTGGTAATTTGTCAGGGGGAGAGAAGAACCGAGTGCTCCTTGCTAAAATTTTGCGAAGAGGAGGGAATTTTCTCGTTCTCGATGAGCCGACCAACGATCTCGATTTACAGACGCTTCGTGTTCTGGAAGAGGCGCTGATCAATTTCGAAGGCACTGCTCTTGTCGTCAGTCACGACCGCTGGTTCCTCGACCGCGTTTGCGATCGAGTCATTGTTTTCGACGGCAAAGGAGACCTCGGAATTCACGAGGGGAATTACTCATACTATCTTGAGAAACGTCGTGCCTCCGAAGCCGTTGCTGCCGCCGCGAAACCGAAGGCGTCTAAAAAGAAGCGTGAACGCATCGAGAAAACAGAGAAGCCGAGAAAGCTTAAATGGAAAGAGGAGCGCGAACTTGAGGGAATGGAAGAAACGATCCTCGTTGCTGAGACCGAGGTTGCCGAAATTGAGAGCAAATTGAACGATCCTCAGTTTTACGTGGATCACGCTGTAGAGGCAGCCACTTTGAGTAAAGAACTTGAAGCGAAGAAGGCGGGAGTCAAAGACCTCTACGCAAGGTGGGAAGAGCTCGAGGCGATTCGTTTGGCGGCTGAAGCAGGGTAGGCCGCTTGCGCGGCATTGAATGTGAGAAGCCCGTTGCATCGCGCTTGGAAGCTGGTGGAAAGGGGCTCACGCTGTTGCAATGCGACGGGCTAATGTGGTTCGATGTGCTGCGATGGTAATAAACTGTCGGTTCCCGACAATTTTTTACGTCCGGATTTTTCCGGGGATTGAAATCCCCGGCTAGAATGAAGCGTCACTTCGTGACGAGCCTTTGGGAAAAGTAGCGGCAAACGGTTGCGATGTGAGAAAGCGGGGCCGCATTGTTGTCGGTTCCCGACAATCTTTTACGTCCGGATTTTTCGGGGGATTGAAATCCCCGGCTAGAATGAAGCGTTACTTCGTGACGAGCCTTTGGGAAAAGTAGCGGCCAAACGGGTGCGATGTGGCAACGGGGATCGGTGTTGCTGTCGCGACGCGACAACTCATGTTAGGCGGGGATTTCAATCCCCGTTTCTGTGCCGGTTGGAGCCTTGTCGGGAACCGACAGTTCATTCCATTCGAAGCCGGTTCCAATGGAGGCCGAAGTGTCTGCATTACAAACGATTAGAGGGAGGACCGAAGTTGTGCAGCGGGCGATCTCTTGTCCTTACTTCGCAATTTTCTCATCGTCATCTCCATGAGACGAGTCGTCCTTTTTCTTCCCGCCACCTTTGCGGGCCGCGAGGTAGGCGATGAGGTCTCTCAGGTCCTTGGGAGGAAGCGCCATTGCCATGGGCGGCATCGCTGAAACGGGCGGTGCGATTGCTTTGATATCACTGCGATCAATGCGGGTTGGCTTGTTGTCCAAGCCAACGACGTCAATATGATCGTCCGCTTCCTTGGAGATTCTACCTACGATGGAATCGCCGCTGTTCAGGGTGATCGATGTCATACCGAAGCCTTCGGTGATCTCAGCTCCCGGATTGACGACCGCTTCGAGAACCTTGTCTCTCGAAAGTCGAGCCCCCACGTCGGTGAGATTAGGGCCCTGAACACCGCCGTCTGGGCCGATCTTGTGACACTGAAGGCAGGCGCCTTGATTTTGAAATACCATTTTGCCTGCGTCCTCGTCACCGCCCTCGAGACTGAGATCGAAGACGTTGCCGGAGGCAGCGGAAGCATAGGTAGCGGCATCGGGATTCCCTGCCGTGCTGAGGATTAAATAGGCATCCAGCCAAAGGCCACGCCGGAGCTGTTTTTTGCGTTCTTTCCAGTAGCTTGCAATCTGGGGCGAGTCCGACTTTGCGAGCCCGTCGAGGGCGGCACGGGCGACGATGAGTTGATCTTTTCTAATCGCTTCTTTTGCTTTGTTGGCAATGCCATCAACCGCGAGATCGAAGCCATGGGTGAATGCGGCGGCACGAATCGCGGGGTCTTCGTTTTTGAGGAGGCCGGTTACAATTGTTTTTGCATTGGCCGATTTGGATTGCACGAGTGAGTTGAGCACTGCGACACGCAAGTCAGGTCCGAGAGACTTGTTCGCGACTTGGGCAGTGAGCGTTTCGGGATCAAGTTCGACATTTGCCAGTGTCGCCAGCTCCATCCCGAGAGTGATGAGTTCGGAGTCATGAGAGCCGTTGAGAAACGTTTTCAAATCAGGTCCGATTGCAGAGGCGAGAGTCGCAAGGGAACGATCCGTTTTTTCTGTTGTCGGAACGGGTCGGAAGTGGCCATTGACCGGGTCGGTCTCGACGGGCGTCTCCCACATTTGCAAACCGATCAGCGCTGCTTTGCGAACTGAGAGTTCGAGATCTTTCATCGCGGCGAGCTTTAAAAGTTGGCTCGCATGGTCTGCGGTTCCACGTCGGTAATTGTTCGCGACGACCCGGCGTTGCACACTTTCAGGAAGGCTCGCTGTTTTTGCCCCCAAGGCGGAAACGAGATCACCTGCTTCGGTGTCAGCAGCTGCCGTATCGTAGATCGCACGAACGGCTTCCCTCACAATAAGAGGTTCGCTGTCGTCGAGGAATTTGGCTATCTCAGGACTTTCTCGGCGACGCAGGGCAATCACGGAAACAAGGCGTTCTTCGATGGAATCGGAGGTTGCTTTTGAGGCTATTTCACCGGTGGTGGCGATGCGATCCAATCCTGTTAACAGCGCATGACGCAGGACGATGTCTGCGTTTTCCTTGCCGTTCTCGCGGGTGGCATGAAAAAGTGCCTTGGCGATTTTAGTATCACCCTTGTCCCCGATTCGGCTGAGGGCGACGGCGGCAAGCGATTTGGCGCGAAGTGATTCATCTCCGGCGAGTAGAGCGATGAGTGGTTCCTTCGCAGCGGTGATCTTAGCGTCGCCGATGACACGCGCGGCATTGGCCCGGATTTCCGGATCGTCGTCGTCGAGGAGGGCGATGAGCGTCGCGTCTTGATCGCTGCCGCTGCGAGCGAGTTGGCCAAGTCCCCATAACGCATGGAGGCGAGAGTAGAGCGTTTCACCATTGCTCGCATTGGTTTTGAGAATATCAGCTCCGGAGCGACCTTTTTTGACGAGAGCAAACTGAGCGGCTTGACGAACGCGGCGGTCGGCGTGTCCGAGCAAGTTTTGTAGTTCATCAAGAGAGCGCTGCGCGAATCCTTTTTTGAAGAGTTTTGCGACAGCGGCCCCCGCGGCTTGTTGCGCAGTGTCTTTGGACCTGGCAACTTGGATAGATCCATTTTCGTTCACACTCCATCCACCACCGAAGTCACATATGTAGATCGCGCCATCGTACCCCAGTTCGACATCACTCGCGCCAATCCCTTTGAAAAGCTCTTCTTCTGAGGTGGCGTGGTAGCCAGCTCCCTTGGGTTCGACTTTGACGGTGAGAATGGTGCAACCCTCGGACGGGCCGCGGTAGTTCGAGAGGAGAAAGTGATCTCGCAAATCTTCAGGGAGGGATTCGCCAGTTAGATAGGTGACGCCTGAAGGGCCCCGTGCGACATGTGAGGCAGGAGGATAAACCCATTGTGGCTGTTCTTCGTTGTAGGTATCGAACATGCGTTCCTTCACCCACATCGAAAGCTTGGGGCGGAAGTCTCCCCAATCAAGGTGAGTCGCGTAATGGTGGGGCGATTGATGGGCCATGTTCCAACCCGAGTTCGTTCCCTCGAGCGCGTAAACCATCCGGGCGAGGTCGCCGATATCGCCGGTGTTGTCGAAGGTGAAAAGGTTCCCGTAGTTATCGAAAGCAAGCTCCTGAGGATTGCGAAGTCCGTCGCAGAAGACCTCGAGCCCGGATCCGTCTGATTCGCACCGGAAGATTGCCCCTTTGCCGGCGCCGTTGTGATTTTCACCTTCGCCGTCGGTGATGTTGTAGCTGCGATCTCCCACCGAAAAATAGAGTCTGCCGTCGGGGCCGCGGGTGATGCCGTGGAGATCGTGCCCGATGAAGGAAACGCGGACACCGTAGCCGGTCGAGATGACTTCTTCTTCATCTGCGACGCCGTCGTTGTCTTTGTCGGTCAGTTTCCAGACGTTCGGGATACAGGTGAAATAGACGTTTCCGTCGTCTGCGAGAACTGAAAATCCGATCCCGTCGAGCGGCTCATTAAAGCGATCTGAGAAAAGGGTGCGATGATCGGCTGCTCCGTTTCCGTCTTTATCTTCCAGTCGAATAATTCGGTCGGCGACCCGGCTGAACCAGCCTTCGGGAAAACTGGAAGCGTATTTTTCATACAGCTTCGTTCGGTCATCTAAAGTCACGGCCCGGAAGTCATCGCGTATCAGCTCGTTAGCGCCCCGTAAATCAGGTACCCCCAACCAGAAGCGGTTTGCCTCGGCGACATAGAGTCCGCCTTGCGGATCAAACCCGAAGCTACCAGGGTTCTCGACGAATGGAAACGCAACCCAGGTATGGCCTTCGAGGCCATCGTGCTGAATGAGGCCGCGAAATGAAGTGGTTTCATTTGAAAGCTCCGGCAATTCGGCCTCGGGAACGGTGGGTAGCTGTTTGAAACGGCTTTCCAACTCTTCCGGCGTGATCGCATAACTCTCGAGACCCGCAAGTAGCACAGCGAGAACGGTCAAAAGATAGAGAAAAGGGGGCTTCGATTCCATTTGGGAAAGGATTACGATGGTCATGCTCAGGAAGCAACTGTGAATCGGAGGACGGGAGAGTTTGACAAGCTCTTCTTTGGCGAAGAAAATAGATGCGATGGCTAACTCGAAACACTGCCTCGTGATCACCTATCCTGATGGGGAAATGGACTATTTTGTGATGGATCCGGATGTGATTTCGATTGGCCGCGGACCAAAAAACTCAATCGTTCTCGATGCTGAAACCGTTTCGGGTAGGCACTGTGAAATTCGTCGTAAGCGCGGACGCTTCGAGATTTGTGATATGAGTTCCACGAATGGAACGAAGCTCAATCGAGAAGTGCTTGATGAGGAAACCCGGGAACTTTGTGACGGTGATTCAATTCAGATCGGCCTCGATGTGAGGGGGAAATTCGTAGCCCTCAAGGTGATCGAAGGAGCGAAACTACCGGGGCTTGGGTCGTTCGGTGAGAAGACGAAAAAGCTCTCTCCTCAGGACTTTACGGAGCGGCCTTCGATCAACCCTGTTGCTGCAGCGGTGGCACGGGCAGCGAAAGAAAACAAATAAGAGGGAGCGCGTTTTCTACCGATGCGCTTCATCAGTCCTTTTTCCGGACCCGAAAAGCGGTTCCGAGAGGCGGTCCGAAAGGACTGCTGTCTCGCGGTGATTTTCATTAAATTTCTATTTTGCGCACCGCACTTCAATCCGTGGGTCCAATCGGTTCGGCTACGCCTCTTCAGGCAGATTCTATTTGGAGGTTTCGACCTGTCGGGTGGAGGAACCGGCAGGCTTGCCTGGAGAAGAGGCCACCTCTGGCGAGGGCGGCACGTTGGGGAACAAAGCTGGTTCCGATGTTCGCGTGGTGGGGCATCAGGTGGGTAAGCTGATGCGGGTCGAACGGTGTCTCGGGGATGATCTCATCCCAATCGACTCTTTCGAAGAGATCGATCTCAAAGTCATGGGTCTCGCCGCTGGGCTGAGCGTCAAAGGTAACTTTGGCCGTTTTAGGGGCAGCTATTCAAAAGCGATCCTCAAGTATGACCTCGGGGGGAGCTTGGATCGGCTTACTTTGATATCAGCAGAGGGGTGACTCCCTTTTCCCAAAGTGGTTGAGGATGATTCTTCTCGAAAGGTTGCAAAAGATCCTGAGGAACTGATCAAGACGATCGAAGGCACCCCGACGCCCCTTGGCGAGGAGGAATTCCACGATGAGATGGTCGGCGAGTTCATTGCTGTGATCGGGGCGGTTGCTGGCGTTGATAATAGCCCCCTGCACTTGAGCGCCTCGACAAAGCCTCTAACGGCAAGGCGCGTCACACCGAACACAAGCCTAAGAAGAAAGAATAAGTTTAGCCAGCGTTTGTCACTGTTTGGCAACGGCAACGGCAACGGCAACGGCGTCGGCGTCGGCTCGCTGCCGACAGAATCAAAGCGATCGCTCAGGGGCTTCGGCATGCTTTTATTTTTTCCGACTCGCCTCGAATCTCGCCCGCCAGTGATCGAGTCGTTCCGCGACGCGTTGTTCGAGGCCATTTTGTGAGGGCTCGTAATAGACTTTTCCTTCGGGTAGGTAGGCTTGAGGGATGTATCCGTCTTCAGAATCGTGTCCGTAGAGGTAGGTTGCCTCTCCTTCCTTGATCGCTCCGCTTTGTTCTCCGATTTTCTTGCGCGATTTCGTGCGGAGATGGGGAGGCACCGCAAGGGTTCGCCCTTCTTTCACATCAGCGAGGGCTGCGTTGATCCCAGCGTAGGCCCGGTTGCTTTTCGGCGCGGTCGCAATATAAACGGTCGCGTGGGCGAGGGGTACGCGTGCTTCAGGCATGCCGATGAATTCAACGGCCTGCTGGGCTGCTACCGCGACGCGTAGGGCGTTTGAGTCGGCCATGCCGACGTCTTCGCTCGCGGCGATGACGATGCGTCGGGCAATGAAGCGAATGTCTTCTCCTGCGTAGAGCATTTTTGCAAGCCAGTAGAGCGCGGCATCGGGATCACACCCGCGCATGGATTTAATGAAGGCGCTGATCGTGTCGTGATGGGCGTCGCCATCGGCATCGTAGACAACGCTCTTTCGCTGAATGGAATCTTCGGCAACTTCGAGGTCGACAAGAAGCTCTCCGGTTTCGTCATCCGGCTCCGTTGTGAGGATTGCGAGCTCGAATGAGCTTAGCAGTTTCCTCGCATCTCCGTCACACATCTTCACGAGGTGGGCCGCCGCATCTGCGTGGAGGTTAATTTCTTTTTTGCCGAATCCTCTTTCGGGATCGGCGACGGCGGCTTCGAGTAACTCGAGGAGATCTTCTTCTGTGAGTGGTTCGAGCTGAAAGACCTGGCTTCGCGAAACGAGCGGACTGTTGATATAGAAATAGGGATTGTGCGTTGTTGCTCCGATGAAGCGCACCGTTCCCCGCTCAATATGAGGTAGAAGAACGTCCTGCTGAGATTTGTTGAAGCGGTGGATCTCATCGACAAACAGCGTCGTGACTTCGTTTCGCGTTCTCTGAAACTGGCGAGCGCCTTCGACCGCTTTTCGAATTTCAGCTACGTTGCTTTCAACTCCGGATAGATTGATGAAGCGGGACTCCGTGCGCTGAGCGATTAATTCGGCGAGGCTGGTTTTCCCAACACCGGGAGGACCATAAAAAATTAAAGAGGTGAATCGATCGGCCTCGATCGCCCGGCGTAGCAGCTTCCCTTCGCCGAGAATGTGCTTTTGCCCGACGTATTCATTCAGATTGCGCGGGCGCATTCGGGCTGCCAGCGGCATCGTCGGGTCGACCTTGTGGGGACCGGATGACGCGTTATTGAGGTCGTCCGTATTTTCTTCAGCGGACTCGTTGAATAGGTCGTCTTCCATAACTCACTTCCGTTACCGGAGACGATTCATACGGCGGTCAGGCCGTTCAATCCAGTGGTTTTGCAAATCGCGAGGCCTTTGGAGTCGTCATGAAAACATCAGAATTCGGGAGTGGATTGCCTTTAATTTATAGAAATTACAATAATTTCAATAATTTGTTTGTATTTCCGTATTAAAGAATGTAAAATTTTAAAAAGATGTGGCCACTACGCCTTCTCATCCCAACATTCATCCATCCCACCATCCCATGAATTTTTCTACTCCTGATCTTAGCCAGTTTTCGATCGAGAAACTTGGAGAAACGCCGACCGTTGACCAGCTGAATGCTGAAGTGAGCTTCAAGGTTGATCTTGTTCCTACTCGGGTAACCCGCCGCATTGTTGTCGGCATTCAGGACGAGACCAGCAAGAAGGGCATCACCGTAGCAATCTATCCCGCGACCGGTGAAGTGTGTGATTTGTGCAATGGTGCCGAGGTCATTGGTTACCTTTCCAAGGCGCCTCTGAGTCCCGGTGAGCCGGTTCCCTGTGAGCTGACTCTCTACCGCTTCGGTAAAAATTTCGTCTGCAGTGTCCGCATTCTTGGAGAGACCTTCCTCTACCCTGCCTTCGCCTTGGAGGGCGACGCTAAGCTAGCGGCTTTTGTCGGCCAGGAGTCGGATCCCGAAGGCTCCCAAGTAGGGTGGTCACGCCTTCGCCTCGATGTGCTTGAGGAGTCGATTGCTGCATAATTAATTTTTTTCTCAGCGTTGTTGAGATGAAAGAGGCGCCGAGAGCAATGTCGGCGCCTCTTTTTTGTTCCTGTCGTCATCTTCGTATTTCCAGGCCGAAGATGAATCCTCTATTCCTCGCCGCTGGAGGCACGCCCCTCCTTGGGGCTTTTACGCCAACTCCTATGGGGTCCTCGACTCGATAGGGTGGAGTCGGAGAAAACGGTTTCTTCACGCGACGGTAAAAGAATCGTCGCGAATCGTTTTGAGACTTCTTTTCCGGTATTTGGTGGGGGGAGAAGTATGCTTTTCTTCGTATCGCCCTGAAGGATTTAGCGAAACAATGGGGCACAAAAAAGCCGGGCGGTTGGGCCCGGCTTTTGTAAATAGGATCGAAAAGAAGCGCTTACTTCCTCTCTGCCTCTTTCTCCGCGGCTACCTTGGCGATGATCTCTTCCGAGATGTTCCGCGGACAAGCATAGTAATGAGAGAACTCCATTGAGAACTGTCCGCGACCGGAGGTCATGGTACGAAGATCACCAATGTAACCAAACATCTCACTTAGAGGTGCATCAGCTTTGACGCGAACTCCGGTGGGTGTTGTGTCCTGGCTCTTAATCATGCCACGACGACGGTTCAGGTCACCGATGACGTCACCGACGTGATCTTCAGGGGTGAAGACGTCGAGTTTCATGATTGGCTCAAGGAGCTGTGGCCCGGCCTTAGGAATGGTCTGACGATAAGCGGACTTAGCAGCGATTTCGAAAGCCACTGCCGATGAGTCAACTGCGTGGAATCCACCGTCAACAAGGGTCACTTTGAAGTCGAGCATCGGGAATCCAGCGAGAACACCTTTGTCCTTGGAAAGGCGAAAGCCTTTCTCAATCGCGGGCCAGTATTCTTTTGGAACGTTACCACCAACGACCTTCGACTCGAATTCGAAGCCTTCGCTTCCGGGCTCAAGCGGCTCAATGATGTAGTCGATTTTGCCGAACTGACCGGAACCACCGGACTGTTTCTTGTGAGTGTAGGAATCTTCGACACGTTGGGTAATCGTCTCGCGGTAAGCTACCTGAGGTGCTCCCACTTCGACCTCACAACCGTGTGTCCGCTTAAGGATGTCTACCTTAATGTCGAGGTGAAGCTCACCCATACCCTTGAGAATCGTCTCGCCGGTTTCGACGTCGGACTCAACGTGGAAGGAGGGGTCTTCACGAACCATTTTACCGATTGCTTCACTAAGCTTCTCGGAAGCAGCTTTGTCTTTCGGCGAAATGGCGACTGAGATAACTGGCTCCGGGAAAACCATCGGCTCCAGGGTCGCAGGATTCTTAGGATCACAAAGGGTGTGACCGGTCTGAACGTTCTTCAGGCCAACGAGGGCAATGATATCGCCAGCACTGGCGCCATCACGATCCTCTCGCGAGTTAGCGTGCATCTCGACGATACGACCTACCCGCTCTGACTTTCCTGTGAAAGTGTTCAGAATGGAGTCACCTTTTTTCAGTGAACCGGAATAGATGCGAGTGAATGTGAGGGCGCCATATTGGTCGTCCATGATTTTGAAAGCGAGCGCACGAAGCGGCTTATCTACATCAACGATCGCAAATTCACCGGTCTCCTTGCCTTCCATGTCCACTTCAGGCTGAGGCTTCACCTCCGTTGGGCATGGGAGGTAGTCCACTACCGCGTTGAGAATCAGCTGGATGCCTTTGTTTTTAAAAGCAGAGCCACAGTAGGTGGGGAAGAAATCGAGATTGATCGTTCCTTTGCGGACGCATCGTTTGATCGTGTCGATGTCTGGCTCTTTGCCTTCAAGGTAGGCTTCCATGACTTCATCGTCCTGCTCCACAGCGGTCTCGATGAGCTCATTGCGGTATTCCTCTACTTTGTCGACCATGTCTGCAGGAACGTCCTGAATTTCATAGTTCTCGGGCAGGCCTGACTCGTCCCACACCCATGCCTTGCGGGTAAGAAGATCGACGACGCCAACGAAGTCATCTTCAATTCCGATAGGAAGCACCATCACGAGCGGCTTCGCGCCAAGGACTTCTTTGACCTGTTTTACGACGCGGTAATAGTCAGCGCCAATACGGTCGAGCTTGTTCACGAGGATGATTCGAGCCACCTCAGAGTCGTTCGCATAGCGCCAGTTGGTCTCGGACTGCGGCTCAACACCACCGGATCCGCAGAATACGCCAACACCACCGTCGAGTACTTTCAGTGAACGATAAACCTCAATAGTGAAGTCAACGTGACCGGGAGTATCAATGATATTGAAACGGTAACCATCCCAGAAACAGGTCGTTGCCGCGGACTGAATCGTGATGCCACGCTCCTGTTCCTGCTCCATGAAGTCAGTCGTAGCCGCACCATCGTGCACTTCGCCCGTCTTATGGATTTTGCCTGTTAGCTTGAGGATACGCTCAGTCGTGGTCGTTTTACCCGCATCAACGTGGGCAAAAATTCCAATATTTCTGTATTTGGAGAGGTCTTTCATCGTCCTTTAGTCTAAATTGAACCGTTTTATTAGCCGGTATAGTTATTCAAAGCGGCCCATTGGCAACAGCGAATTCGGTTTTTGAGCAAATTATTCGTCGTTTCTGCTCTCGCGCGTCCCGATAAGGCCACTATCGAAGGCTCTTTGTTTCAGGGAAATAGCTTTACCTGTCCCGAATTACACCGACGCAACGAGTCCGTTGAGAGGGGTGGGCGGTGCGAATTCAGTCCCAGTCGTTGTTTCACGAACTGCCGCATTGGTTCAATATGTTTAAGCAGAAGACCGCTCGTAATGATGCGTCAACCTCTCTTACTGGAGCGGATTCTCTCGTTGATATTCGCGAGGAGATCCTGAGTTGAGTTACTGCCTTTCTTGAGCACGGCAGTGACGCTTTTTTCGAGAAATTCCTGTTCCGATTCGTTCGGCTCTTTGCCGCTCATGACGATAACGGGAATCGTTCTGAGCTTAGGATCTTTTTGAACGTGTTGAAGAAATTCGAAGCCGTCCATTCCCGGCATGAGGAGGTCGAGGACAATCGCGGCAGGGCGGGTTTTTTCGAGCACGTCAAGTGCCTCCTGCCCATCGTGGGCTAAGGTCGGATGCCATCCGGCATTTTCGAGAATGCGGGCGAGTGAATCGAGCGAGTCTTGTTCATCATCAACGAGAAGAATATTTCTCTGGGGAATTCGATCAGTGATTCTCGCGATGACTCTACCCAGTCGTTCGACGTCGATCGGTTTGACGAGGTAGTCTTCAACATCCAACGCAAGGCCGTTTTCCTGCTCCGCCATGACCGAAACCATGATTACCGGGATTGAGGTGGTCACCGGTGATTCTTTCAGTTCGCGAAGGACATCCCAGCCGTCTTTTCCTCCCGGCATGACGACGTCGAGAGTGATGGCGTCGGGTCGGTGTGCTAGGGCCATTTCGAGGCCTGAGGCACCGTTTTCCGCTTCAAGAACGCGGTATCCATCGTGTTCGAGGATCCGTTTCAGCAATTCTCTGGCTTTAAAATCATCATCGATCACAAGAATCGTTCCTCCGGCTTTGGTCGCGGTATCCTCGCCCTCTTCATTTTTAGCCGGTTTTGCGAAAGAGGGGGGCAGGGAGAGTTCTTTTGGAGGATTATAGTGTTCCGACGATGGCTCCCTCGGTAGGAAAACGCTGAAATGGGTGCCTTTATCGAGTTCGCTGACGAATCCTATTTTCCCACCCATTTGTGAGATGAGTTCTTTGCAGATCGAAAGTCCGAGCCCGCTACCGCCTGCGTTGTCTTTCTTGTTCGAAACAAAGGGGACAAAGGCCTTTGACTGTTCGTCAGGACTCATTCCCCGACCGGTATCTGTCACCGTGAATTCGACCCACTCTTCGTCGTTAATCTCGCGTGGGCGGGCCTCAATCGTGACAGCTCCTTTTTTGGTGAACTTGCAAGCATTGCCGACAAGGTTGCCGAGGACTTGACGCACTCTGCGGTCATCAGCGACGATTGTTCCAATGTCATCTGCGTGGCCTGCGGCCATCGTCACCTCTTTGTCCCGCAGGGTCGGTTCGTGGCTTTCGCGGAGATCACTGATTATTTTAGAGATCTCAATAGTGTCCTTGCTGAGCGTCTCGGCGCCCATAATGATTTTCTGATACTCCAGAATGTCATTCACGAGGTTCAACTCTCTCGCTGCGTGGTCGTGGATGCGTTGCACATCGGATTTCTGCATGTCATCCAGCTCTGAGAGTTTTAAGGCCTCGACCTGCAGAAAAATGGCGTTGAGTGGCTGCCGGAGATCGTGGCTCACCTTGGCAACAAAAGCATCTTTCTCATGACTGAGGCTCATGAGCTTTTCGTTGGCGGTCTCGAGTTCCGAATAACTTTTTCGCAGTTCGAGGGTGCGTTCGTTGACCCTTTCTTCTAGCTCATTTTGAGAGGCTATGAGTTCTTCAAAGAGACGCTTTGATGCTCTCGCAATGTCGCCGACTTCGTCGCGGCGTTTAATATCGAGTTTGCGGGCGACGGCTCCGACTTTCGAGTAAAGGCGCTCCCGATGGCTGTCGGTTATTTGCTGGGCCGTTTTCGTCATCTGCTTAAGAGGACGGATAAAGTGCATCGCAATGAGAAAGCCTATAATTCCGAAACCGGCTGCGACGAGAAGCGCCAGATTCTGGACCGAATTCATTTCATACTGAATCGATGAAGCGAGCTCATCGTCGAGAACGGCATACTGCAGTAGATACTCAGAGCGAAGTCCGCCATCTCCGATCAGCAAGCGAACTGCCCAGGAATGGATCATGTCGCACTCGACCCGGTCTCTCCAATCGAGTCCCTCATACGCATCGGAAAAATAGTCCTCCAGTTCCGTTTCGACGAGATTTTTGAGTGCATCAAGCTTATCAGAGGAATTGGCGAGGAGTCGAAGTTCTTTCACTCCCGCACGCAATCCGCCGACGCGACCGAGATCTCCGATTTTCACATCAAGTATTTCGATAAAGTCCGCCAGTGATTCATCGCTTTCGCTATCAATCGCGTCGCGGAGTTTTTGCTGCGGTTTCCCTTCCAGAAAATAGTAAGGATTCTCAAGGAAGACGTTTTCGAGTTTTTCGAGTCGATCAACTTTCGGTTCTTCCGCGGGAATTCCGGGCGTTTTATTCAGCCCTCGACTGAGCTCGAGCGCGACTTTGACGTCCTCATTTTCGTTGAGACGATCAAAAATGAAATCGTTGGGGCTCCCGATGGGTTTCGTCTCATCGTGGCGGATCAGAGGAATGTTTTTAATGGTTTCCCCCTTCTCATTCTTTTCCTCCTTGGTGTCGATCATCGCGAAGAGATGCCTCGGCGATGGCGAATTGTAGAGGGACATCATGATGCGGATGTAAGTGGGGGGCGTCAGCGGTTGGGCATTTTTAGAATTCAGGGGGGCTACTGCCCAAATCACCGGCTCGACCCGCTGCAGTTCATGCGAGCCGCCAAGCTCCGTCCTCGTCACAAGTGCTCTCCGAATATTTGAAACGTGAATGCGCTGACCCGCTTCAGAATCACTTTCCGGAAACCACATATCCTCGCTTCTAACGGTCCCTTTCTGTTCGATGATCTGGTTTTTTTGTTCGCCCTCTTCAAACGTGACAAGGTCAAAGCGCAGGTGCATCTTCCAATGGCGGCGACACAATCCTCTCACCATCGATGACAGATGTTTCTGGGACTCTCCCTTAACGACGGCTTCACGGAAAGTAGGGCTGTAGGCCAAGCTGATAATATCATCCTGTAGCCCCTCCACCTGATCGATAATCTCCCAGCCTCTGAGGGATGCTTCGTCACCGAGGTCGACCAGTTCGTGCTCCCTAAGAATCGCGGTCGCACGATGCGTTAGTGCTTTCGCAACAAGCAATGCTGATGCCGCCGTCGCCAGCATGACAAGCAATGCTACTTTTCCTCGAATTCCAAAATACATGAGCAGTAGTGATCTTTGACTTGTTGATCGTGTCAGGTATTAGGTGAAAGCGAAAGTCTTTTCACCGATGAGGCTGCGGGGGACGTCTTAAGCGGCCTTACTTTTCTTCTTCCTCTTCGTTTCAGGGAGCCGGGTCACTCCGAAAAACTCGCGTAGAACCCTGCGGAAAACATCCCGTTTGAAGCGAGGGACCCACCAAAGCCTGAATTTCTTTGGCTTAATCCATTTGAGGCGGCTGAATTCTCTGACGTGCGCGTCGAGATCGAAATCTTGGTCAGTCCCATGGTAGTCGCAGAGGAAGTAAGTCTGGGTCTGGCCGCAATACTTCCCATTTTTGAGATGTCCTGCCGGGAACCTGTAGCGGTAATCGGTGCGGCAGGCGACGAGTGTGTAAAGTTCGCGGGGGACTCCGATTTCCTCCTCCACTTCACGATAGAGTGCACCGATGAGATCCTCACCCTTGTCGACTCCTCCCTGCGGGAACTGCCAACTGCCTTTGTGATCAATGCGCTCTCCCACGAGAATTTTCCCCGTCTTAGGATTTCGGAGAATTGCGGCGACGTTGGGTCGGTAAGTAGCCATTGGGAAAGTGCGAAGAGCTCTGAATCGTTTTACATTTACATTCAAAGCGAGTTCTAGGAACATAACGGCAGTGAAAGATACGCAAGAAAAAACTCATCGGGGATTCACAAGAATCATTGTCATCGTTACTGCCGCTCTTGCGGTTTGCTTATCCATTTTGGTAGCCTTGCAGTTTCGTCCGGCGACTACCGTCGCCAAAAAACAGGCTTCGCTGATTCAGGGAATTGAGAAGCGAAGCGCGAGCCGAATTCAGCGGCTTCTGTCTAAAGACTATGCTGATAGGTGGGAATACACCGATAAGAAAATTGTTGAAGCGGTGGTTGATGTAGGAAGTCAGTTCATGGCCCTTGTCGTTACCTCCGAAGATCAGGTCCTTGAGATCAATGAGGGTGTCGCTGTCGTCACGGCAAAGCTGATCGTGAGCGGTAAGCCGGTTGGCCCCGTCGGGCAGGAAGCAACGAAGCGGGTTAATCAGCTTGAGACCCCTTTTACATTTACTTGGGAAAAGCAGAGCTTTCTACCGACGAGTTGGCGCCTTGTGAAAATCGATAATCCGGATCTGCCGACGGAACTCTATGGTTATGAGCCGGGTGATATTCGACGGGCGATGCGGGGAGAGTGATCAGCTTTCGACCTGCGGTCGGTAAAAGGTAAAAAGTTAAAGGTGAAAAGCAGGGGCTCGTTCGAGCGGTTTTGAATCAAGTTTTCGAGTTTTGGGCGTCGCACAAATTTCCTTATAAAAATGAAACTTCATCTATGCCTCTGTCCGGAGCTCAATAGTCGGGACCGTGGGTTCCACCTTTACGAGGTCGTGAAAACGGAAGGGTATTCGGACGAAGATCAGGCAACTCTATTTCGGCTTAATTGTCTTCGCGTCTTCAAGGCGTTGCCGGATTGGATTTTTTGAAGTCTCGTCGAAGGTATGTTCCATTTGAAAAAAGTAACCTGCAGAGGGCCCCTGCTTCTAACATTCGCCTGTTTCTTTTTGACGGGGATTTCCCCTTTTGCTCAGGAGAAAGAAGTTTCAACCGGGAACGAAAGCAAGGAGCTCGAGCTTGTCTTGAATCTCGATTTCTACGATATGATTTATCTGGATCCGCCCTATTGCAAGGGAGTCGAAAATCGCGACGGGCACTACTCCCGCGAGCAACTCGAAGGACTCATCACCCGGGCGGCAGATTCGGGCTTTTCCATCATCAACTTTCGTGTCGCGATAGCGGGAAAGGTTGCCTATCGCTCATCTATTAAGGATCAGGGTGACGATCATCCGGAAATTTCGAGAACACTGCAAGCCTATGACCCGCTCGCTCTCGCGATCGATTCAGCACACAAAAACGGAATCAAATGCTACGTCTGGATGACGCCTTTTGATGATTCGGGAGCCGTGAAAGGATACGAAGAAAGAGGCCGGGGGATCATGCAAAGTAAGTTTTCCTGGCTCAATCCTCAGTATCAACTTCTCTCTCGTGACGGCGACGATCCTCTATGGGGTGTTTATTCTTTCGGGCATCCTGAAGTGGTGGATTATTGGATCAGCCAGATCCACGAGATTCTCGCCTACCAACCTGATGGGATTTTCTTTTCCGACCGGACCCACTCGAACATGAGTCAACGTCAGATCGAATATGGTTTTAATCCGCCCGTCATAGAGCGCTACCAGGTGCTGCATGGAGGAGATCCACGAGACCGGGCTCACTACGACCTTGGAAAATTCAGTTCGGTTCAGGGCGATTTTTACACAGATTTTCTGCGCGAAGCGGCGAGGCACATTCGTGGTGCCGGTGCCCGTTTCATGGTCAAGGTCTCGTGGCGGCAGGAAGACAGCCGCATTGCGTATCGGTTAGGCTCATTGGATAAAAGTTTTTTCCAATGGGAGAAATGGATTGAAGAGGGGATCATTGATGCGTTGGTCATCGGTGGTGATGCCGCAACCGGAACCGGGCCCGAATTTGTGCTTCCCTATTTCGATACTGAAGCGGAGATAAGTCGACCTGACTATTTTCGAGAGAAGCCCCATTCGATCCCCCTATACCGTTGGCTGACGCTTCAGGATTGGGCATGGCCCACGGAGGAGGATAAAGTAGTCAATGGACGTGGCGCTAAGACGTTCAAAAAAGCGATTGTGAGAAGGATGCTCACCGAGGTGCAGAAATCGAGGGTGAACGGCGTTCTCATGCACGAAGCTCTCGTCATCGATTCATTTGATCACTGGGATTTATACGAAGAAATATCGAGCCCTCGTCCTAAATGAGATAGTGATGATAGCGGAAGGTTGGTTGTTCCAAAGTTGGGCGGAGATGTATTTTTCATCTCAAAAAACCGAACAATGAAATCGGGAAAAATGCATGCAAATGGTGTATCTCCTGATGATGCGTTTCATGCCGGGGCTTGCTCTCTATTTCTTCTTCATTGGCTGGTTTCATTCATCCGTCGGCGCGGAAGAGGGACCTCACTTTGCCAATGGGCTTAAGATTGGCGAGGTCACTTCGGACTCTGCGATCGTCTGGACACGGCTCACAAGACAAGCGGAGCGTCATATCGAGGGATCGCCGTTTCCGAAAAACAATGACAGGAAGCGACGCTCGCTACCCTACGAAAATCTCGACTCCATGGAGGGGGCCGTTCCCGGAAAGGCTGGTGAGGTTCGCCTCGTTTTTCATCAAGAGGGGGCAAAAGAGGAGGCCGTCACTACGGATTGGTTGTCCCTGAGTGCTGACGCGAATTTTGCCGGTCAGTTTGTGATTGAGAAACTCGCTCCGGGAACCCGATATGAAATTATTGCTGAGGCGCGTCCGGTAGGGGGAGCAATTTCAGCAAAGGTTGAGGGCTCTTTCGCTACCGCGCCGGCAGCAGAAGAAGCGGCGCCAGTGGGCTTTACGGTCGTGACGGGACAGGATTACCCGCGTCGGGATGACAAGGTCAATGGGCATCAGATCTATCCACGAATGAAAGCACTTGGGGGCGACTTCTTTGTTCACACGGGTGACATCGAATATTACGACAAGGCGGAACCGTTTGCCGACACTGTTGAGCTTGCCCGCTTCAAATGGAACCGTCTTTATGCGCTGCCGTTTCAACGTGACTTTCACAATCATACGGCGAGCTACTTCATGAAGGACGATCATGATACGCTGAAGAATGATGCTTGGCCGGGGCAGAGCTACGGTGATTTGACTTGGGATGAGGGCGTCGCACTTTTTCCAGAGCAAGTGCCGATGGGTGAAAAAACTTACCGCACAGTTCGGTGGGGAAAAGACCTTCAAATCTGGCTTGTCGAAGGGCGCGATTTTCGCAGCGCGAACACGATGGCTGATGGGCCTGACAAAACAATATGGGGAGAAAAGCAAAAGCGATGGTTCTTCGAAACGGTAAAGGATTCGGATGCCACCTTTCGGGTATTGATCAGTCCGACTCCTCTGGTGGGGCCGGATCGTGGAAATAAAAATGATAACCACGCCAATGTCGGATTCACTCATGAGGGAGATGAGTTACGTGCTTTCATTGCCGCGCAGAAAAACATGTTCGTTGTCTGTGGCGATCGGCACTGGCAATATGTCTCCGTCGATCCGGAAACGGGTCTGCGCGAATTCTCGTGTGGACCGACGACTGATGTCCATGCCAGCGGGTTTAAAGAAAATGATCGCTCGGAGATGCATCACTATTTGAAAGTGAAGGGCGGCTTTCTGCGTGTCGAGGTTTTCAGGAAGAGGGATGAACCTCGAATCGCCTTTCGGCACTACGGGGTCACCGGCGATCTGTATAATGAAGACGTTCAGTTTGCTAATTGACTGGAGCAATTTTCATAAATGGATTTGTGGTAGCTGCGTCTTGCCAAGGTGCCGCTAAATCGAAATGCCTTTTGGCAAAAGGCATTTGCCTTTCTGGGTAGACTGGAAGTTCGCTCCACCAAAAATACTCACGCCAAAATCTCTTTTACGACGCGGCGATTTTCGACGCCGGTGAGACGGGAATCGAGCCCCTGATGTTTCACCGTGAAGCGTTCGTGGTTGATACCTAGATTGTGGAGCACAGTGGCGTTGAAGTCGTTGATGTGCACCGGATCCTTCACGATGTTGTAGGCGTAGTCGTCGGTCTCTCCATAGTCGAAGCCGGCCTTGAAGCCGCCTCCGGCGACCCAGGTGGAAAAGCATCTCCCGTGGTGATCCCTGCCGTGATTGTCTTTTGTCAGTTTGCCTTGGCTGTAGATCGTGCGGCCGAACTCCCCTCCGAAGACGACGGCGGTGTCTTCCAGCATGCCGCGATCTTCAAGATCTTTGACAAGAGCTGCGGCAGGCTGATCAACGCTTTCGCAGTTGTGCGCGAGCTCTTTGGGGAGATTGCCATGCTGATCCCATCCGCGATGGAAAAGCTGGATGAATCGGACGCCGCGCTCTGCCATGCGCCGGGCGAGAAGGCAGTTCGCGGCAAAGGAACCTTTCTCTCGGGATTTCGGGCCATATTGGTCGAAAATATAGTCAGGCTCGCCCTTGGTTTCCATCAAGTCGGGAACGGAGGATTGCATCCGGAATGCCATTTCATATTGGGAGATCCGCGAAGCGATTTCGGGGTCGCCTACTTCCTGCATTCGCTGGCGGTTGAGGTCACCGAGTCCATCGAGCATCCCGCGTCGAAGGTGGCTGTCGATTCCTTCGGGATTGTTCAGATAGAGGACGGGATCCTTCCCGCTTCGGAACTGAACGCCTTGATATTGTGACGGAAGAAATCCACTTCCCCAAAGTCGCGCGTAGAGCGCCTGGCCGGGCTTTTTTCCGACCGAGATCATCGTGACATAGGCAGGGAGATTGTCGCTCAGAGAACCGAGCCCGTAGGCGAGCCAGGACCCCATGCTGGGGTGCCCGAATTGCTGGGTGCCGGTGTTAATGTAGGTGATCGCGGGGTCGTGATTGATCGCCTCGGTATTCATCGTGCGAATCAAAGTGATCTTGTCGGCGATGGATGCGGTGTGGGGAAGGATGTCGGTGTTCATCCAGGTGCCGCGTTCGCCGACTCGTTCAAAGTTGAACATCGGTGCGACGCAGGGGAATTCCTTTTGTCCGCTCGTCATCCCCGTGATGCGCTGGCCGTTCCGAATCGATTCAGGGAGTTCAGTGCCGTGGAGCTCTTTCATCGCCGGCTTGTAATCGAACATGTCGATATGAGACGGGCCTCCTGCCATGAAGAGATAAATGACCCGCTTCGCCTTCGGGGCAAAGTGCGGCAGCGTATCAGCGATCCCACCGGGCTGCGACACCGCGCCGCTGAGATGGGAGGGAAGTAAACTCGAAAGCGCGGCACCGCCGAGGAGGCTGCAGGAGCGTCCTAGAAACTGGCGACGGTTGTTAAGTTGCTGAAGTTCGGATAGAGCGTTCATCTCGGTTCAGGGGTGAGTAAGGAAAGTGGGGGAAGGTAGGGCGAAGCGTCCCGCTGAGCCTCGTGGTCGGCTGTAATGAAATCCAAGCGAGTCGCTTCGCTGTGAAGCAGTACCGTGGTTCGGACGTTTCCGGGGACGACGCGGATCGGCAGGGACGCCTCTCCCTACCCTAAGCGATCTTTCGGTGGTTGAAGTAAGCTTGGGTTTTTGCGCTCGCATCGTGGTTCAGGGCGTGAATTTAGTTTCTTGTCAGGACCTCGTCGAGGTTCAGGATGAGGCTGGCGACGAGCGTCCAGGCGGCGTGTTCAGGAGCGGGAACATCGGCATTGTTTTCAGAGTCCCCGTGACTGAGGATGGCGGTCGCTTTTGCGGGCTCATCGCTGTAGCGCTTGAGGCTGCGGTCGTGAACTTCGACAAGGGTTTCCAGCTCGCCGCTGAGGGGAGGCCGTGCCGTTGCGAGTTCAAATAAATAACTGGCCCGTTCCGGAGTTGTCTCGCCACCTTCCTTCAGGATTCGATGAGCAAGGTGGCGCGAAGCTTCCATGAGTTGGATATCGTTCATTGCCGCGAGCGCTTGCAGGGGTGTGTTCGTGCTCGGGCGTTTCATGACGCAGGTCTCGCGATTGGGAGCATCGAAGATGAGCATCGCGGGCGGAGGCGAGGAACGTTTCCAATAGGTGTAGAGACTGCGGCGGAAAAGTTTGTCCCCTTTGTCCTGAACGAATTTCGGATTTCCTCCGAGGCTGACTTCTGCCCAGAGGCCCGGAGGTTGGTAGGGTTTCACTCCGGGGCCTCCTCTTTCGTCGAGCAAAAGACCGCTGAGCGCGAGCGCGTTGTCTCGAATCATTTCTGCCTGCAAGCGAAAGCGAGGCGCGCGTGCGAGAAGCCGGTTTTCAGGATCTTTTTCTAAATCCTCAGCGCCTACTTTCGAGGACTGCCGATAGGTTGAAGACATTACGATCTGCTTGATGAGGCGTTTTAGATCCCATCCGCTCTCACGAAAATCGACCGCGAGCCAATCGATCAATTCAGGGTGCGAAGGGAAATCTCCCTGTGCGCCGAAGTCAGCGGTGGAGTTGACGATTCCGTTTCCGAAAAAGAGCTGCCAGAGTTGGTTCACGGCGACGCGGGAGGTGAGGGGGTGATCGTCACTGAAAAGCCAGTTGGCGAGGGTGAGCCGATTGGCAGGAGCTTCCGGTGGGAGAGGGGGGAGGATCGCGGGGGTTCCCGGGGAGATCACTTCCTCTTCTTTTGGCGCATCGTAGGCACCGCGGTCGAGGATATAGGTCTTCCGCATCTTCTCCGGCGGGTTGTCAGCCATGACCATTGAAGTGGTTTTTCCGGTGAGGATTTGAAGCCGCTTTGCTTCGGTTAGTATTTCTTCAGAGCGCTGTTTTTTGAACTGACCGGACTTGGAAAACGCATCGGTATTCGCGATCGTCGTTTGCTGACTCCTGCGTTTTCTGGCGAGGGTATTCACGGATTCGGCTGTGAGATCGCGCTGGGTCCATTCGATCTCCTTTTCAGAAAGTGCTCGGTCGTAGACATGGATTTCATCGATTTCTGCTTTGACTCCACCGCCCTGTGAGCGACCTCCAATTTTGAAAGGAACCTCGTTTTTGATGGTTCCGGTGAGCTTTTTCGCCTCCGCATCATGCTCAATTGGTTTCCCGTTGAGGTAGATTTTGACGCTTTCGGGAGTGCCGCCGCCATTGTAAGTGATCGCGACATGCTCCCACTGATTTGGCTTCAGTTTTTCTTTCCCGACGACTTTAACCGCGTTGGACGGCCATTTGTTGACGATGTGCATTGCAGGACGACCTCCTTGTATCCAAAGATCCCAGCCACGATAATCTTTCGACGAGTCCATTTTTGAAAGGACGGCACCTCCGGCATTTGCGTCGGCAATTTTGACCCATGCGGAGATCGTCATTTTGCTCTTGTTATCGAACTCAGTCAATCCGGGACCTTCAAAAGTGCGGCTGCCGTTGAGTTCGATCGCTGAACCGAATTTGCCGTCGGGCTTGTTCAGTAGAATGGTTTTTCCAGCAAGGTCCTTGCTGGATCCTGCGTCGAGTAGAGCGAATCCGGAGGCTTCGTTGAGAGGAAAGTAATGCTTCAGGTTCTTGAGTCTGGCTGCGGCATCAGGTTCCGGATCGGCAGTTCCCGGAGCCACCTTCGCGAGTGCCTTTTTTCGTTCGGCCTCGACCAATGCCCGTTGGTCGGTCAGCGTTTTCTCCACTTCTTTGAGCTTGTCTTCCTCCACCTCCGTCACCACTTCGACGACGGGAGTCTGATTACCCTTCCTCGTCTGCATTCCGGGATCCTCGGTGTTGTTGAAGTAGGCGTAGAACTGATAATATTCTTTCTGTGAAATGGGATCGTATTTGTGATCGTGGCATTGCGCGCATTCCATCGAAAGTCCTAGCCACACGTTTGAAGTCGTTTTGACGCGGTCCGCGACGTAGCTGACGCGCAGTTCTTCAGCGATCGCGCCGCCTTCGTCGGATGAGGGGTGATTGCGGTTGAAACCTGATGCAATGAGTTGGGCATTGGACGCATCGGGGAGGAGATCGCCGGCGATCTGCTCGGTTGAAAATTGATCGTAGGGCTGGTTTTTGTTAAAGGCATTCACGACCCAGTCCCGCCATGGCCACATATCGCGGGGACCATCGGCGTGCATCACTGAGGTATCGCCGTAGCGCGCAGCGTCGAGCCACATCAGAGCCATGCGTTCGCCAAAATGCGGAGAGGCGAGGAGACGATCGACTAATTTGCCAACCGCATTTTCAGAAGTGTCCGCGAGAAAAATTTGAACCTCTGATTTCGTCGGGGGAAGTCCTGTCAGATCGAAGGTAAGGCGTCGGATCAAAGTGCGTCGGTCCGTCTTCTCTGATGGGTTCAATGACTCCGTCTCTAATCTAGCTTTGATGAAAGTGTCGATGGGGGATGTGTTCGCTTCTTTATCTGCGATCTCCTGTTTTACGGGAGGGATAAACGACCAATGCTCTGTCCACTCGGCTCCGCCTTCTATCCATGCTTTGAAGAGATCCTTTTCCCGCTGTGTAAGTGTTTTGTTAGACTCAGGCGGTGGCATGAGATCGTCTTGATCATCTGTCATGATCCGGTGCCATGCTTCGCTGCCGTTCAAGTCGCCCGCTCGAAAGGCGGCAATCCCGCCAATATCGCGGAAGGCATCTTCTTTGAGATCCAACCGCAGATCTGCTTCGCGATGCTCTTCGTCGGGCCCGTGGCAGAAGAAGCATTTGTCCGAGAGGATGGGGCGGATGTCCCTCGCAAAATCGACCTCAGCCGAATTTACCGTGAAAACGGGTATCAAGATCGTCGCGAGAATGAACAGTGGCGTCTTCATAGAAATCGTCTCATGAATTATAGTCGTAGATTCAGAGGATGACTCGCTCTTTCAGGGTACGCGTTTCCTTCGAGAAAGAGGCGTAAGATGACAGAATTGTAATGCTGCAGGCGAATGTTTGTAAGAGACATCGCGATTTTTTTGAGATACGATTCGCGGTATGAAGATTTTTTCAATTTTGATCGCGACGGCGGCGGCCATCTTTTTCTCTCCGGCTCAGGCTCAGGACACCCCTGACGGCCAACAGCCGGGTATCGCCGGTTTCTGGGAAGTGGTTACTTCATCGGGGCGATTTGTGGCCCGGCTTAGTGATATCACTTCGGTGAGCGAGCATGAATACATCATCGATGGGGCGGTCCGCGTTTTTGAGTGCACCGTTGATACACAGGGGGTTCAAACGGCACGTTTCTATTTTATCGAGCCGGTTTCGGCCAGCTCGTCTTTGACTTCGGGTAAAGCGACGGTTGATCGCATCACGAGCATTGCGAACAAGATTGGTGAAAAGACCGGCCATGGTGATGTCGATTCCAATGTCACGAAGCATTATCCTGACACGACTCATGCGAAAACTTCTGAGTATCGGCTGCAGAATAAGGAGACGATTGGTCAGATTTACGACCACGCGAGGCGCGTCTGGGCAGAAGAGAAAGGCCGGGGTGGGCAGAATATGCTTATCATTCGCGGTGGCTAAATTCTGTTGAGCTTCTTGATTCTATCCATTTAATTCGTGCCCACGCCGGGCGCTGCACTTCTTTCGTCTGCATGATTTATCGCACTATTCCGCACTCTGACCTCTCCGTAAGCCTCATTGGGCTTGGAACGATGACCTGGGGGGAGCAGAACACCGAAGCCGAGGGGCACGAGCAGATGGATTACGCCCACGATCAGGGCGTGAACTTGTTCGATACCGCCGAGATGTATCCGGTGCCGCCGATGGCCGAAACCTGTCACGAAACCGAACGTATCATCGGATCCTGGTTCGCTGAGAGAGGGAAGCGGGATGATGTCATTCTTGCCACGAAAGCGGTCGGCCCGGGGCCGCATGTCACGCACGTCAGGGATAAGAACCGGCTTGACGAAAAAAATATTAAAGCGGCGCTCGAAGGATCATTGCAGCGGTTGCAAACCGATCGAATCGATCTTTACCAGCTTCATTGGCCTGATCGTCCTGTGCCTCTTTTCGGAACGCGTGATTATTCCCCGCCGAAACAATCTGATTCCGTTCCGATCGAGGAAACGCTTGCTGTCCTCGGAGAGCTCGTTCAGTCAGGGAAGGTTCGCTACATTGGTCTTTCCAATGAGACGCCATGGGGAACGATGAAATTCTTGAAAGCCGCCGAAGACCTCGGCCTGCCGCGAGTGATTACGATTCAGAATTCCTACAATCTTCTTAATCGCACCTTCGACAGCGGGCTCTCTGAAGTCTGTCACGAGGAGGGAGTTCGGCTCCTTGCATACTCTCCGCTGGCTTTCGGGAGGCTTTCAGGGAAGTATCGTGGCGGCCATTCTCCTGATGGTGCCCGGCTTACTAAATGGGCGCGATTTGCCCGCTACAATGGCCCTGTTGCGGATCAGGCTATCGAGCAGTATGCGGCGATTGCTGAAGAAGCAGGGCTCGATTTAGCTCAAATGTGTCTCGCCTGGATCAATCAACGCTCTCATGTCGCCAGCAATTTGATTGGCGCGACGACGCTGGATCAGTTGAAATCGAACATCTCAAGCGTTCACATTGAGCTGGAAGGCCCCGTCCGGAAAGCGATTGATACGGTGCATCATCGTTTTCCGAACCCATGCCCGTAACCTGAGGGTGGCCCATATTGGTTACTCGATTGGGCGTCATTTCGACGCTAAAATCACATGACTTATTTGAGTTGATGTTGTAATTTTTTTCCGATGTTACGGTTTTTTCTTTCAGTTATTTTGATCTTTTTGTCGGTCCCTGCTCACGCTCTGGATCTCGACGAGTTGCATCTATTTACCGATAAGAAGGGAAATCAGATTACGGCGAAGCTGCTTGAAATAGACAAAGAGCAGCTGACTGCTAAAATTCGTCGGGCTGACGGGATGGAGTTCAGCCCGGAGATTGTGCTTTTCAGCCTCGATGATCAGCAATACATCAAGGATTGGATGGAGTCTTACAAGCTAGCGGCGGCGAGCGAATTGAAGGATCCGGAATTCCATCTCGTGATTGAGGTCGATCACGAGGAAATCAGCACTGATAAACATGTTAGTGGGTCGTTTGTGCTTGAGTCCACGCCTCACTTTTTTGAGGTTAAGGTTTTGAACACCTCACGAGAAAACCTCGAAGGAGCTGTCGTCGAGTATGTGATGGTGTGGGAGGAGGGTGCCACTATTTACGAGGGTAAGGACGATGGCGAGTGGCGATACACCTCTCCATCGAGGGCTGACACAGAGAATTTGGTCAGAAAACACGGAAGCGTTCCTCTCGAACCGCTCGCGTTCAATCGCGAGGCGCTGATCAGAACGGATCAAACCCCGATTGATCGGGTCCTTGATTCCGAAGGTGACCCGTTCAAAGAGGATTTACTTCTCGGTGTTTTAGTCCGCGTCGTAGGCGCTGACGGGCAGATTCTCGCCGAAAATACCACGGGGAAAGCGGAATTGAGCAGTTATACCTGGGAGAAATCGCTCTCTTTGGCTTCGGTGGAAGTGGCGGAAGAGTAGTATTCCGGTCTTTTTTCAGCTTGCGGCGAGCGCGTTTCGGCCTTTTTCTCGCTCCATGAGCGAAACGTATCAAATTGCGATCTTACCGGGCGACGGAATCGGACCCGAGGTGATGAATGAAGCACGTAAAGTGCTCAACCGAATTTCCGAAAAACACGGCCTGACTTTCGAGACCACTGAGAAGCTGGTTGGAGGCGCTGCGATCGATGATGGCGGCCACCCGCTTCCCGAGGACACGATCAAAGCCTGTGAAGCAGCCGATGCGATTCTCTTCGGTTCGGTGGGAGGCCCGAAGTGGGAATCGCTCCCCCCCGAAATTCAGCCCGAGCGCGGAGCTCTCCTCCCGATTCGTAAACATTTTGGTCTCTTCGCCAATCTCCGCCCTGCGGTTTGTTTCCCCGCTTTAACTCATGCTTCTCCCGTAAAGGAAGATCGCATTGCCGGCGGATTCGATGTCCTGTGTGTGCGCGAATTAACTGGTGGCATCTATTTTGGTCAGCCTAAAAGCATCGAAATACGCGATGGCGAAAAGGTCGCGATCGATACGATGATTTACCACAAGAGTGAGATCGAACGGATTGCACGGGTCGCCTTTATCGCGGCCCAAAAGCGGGATGGCCGCATCACCTCAATCGACAAAGCCAACGTCCTCCAAAATGGTATCCTCTGGCGCGAGACGGTTGAGGAAGTGGCAAAAGAGTTTCCCGATGTAAAACTCGACCACCTCTACGTGGACAATGCGGCGATGCAGCTGATCAACCGTCCTCGCGAGTTTGATGTCGTGCTCGCCCCTAACCTCTTCGGTGACATTCTCAGCGATGAAATGGCAATGATCGCCGGATCCCTCGGAATGCTCGCCAGCGCCAGTCTCGGAGAAAGTAAAGGCGACGGACTCTACTTCGGTCTCTACGAGCCCAGTGGTGGATCCGCTCCTGATATTGCGGGGCAGGGCATCGCGAACCCGATCGCGCAGATTTTGTCGGTGGCAATGATGGCGCGCTTTTCTTTCGGGCTCAACGAAGTCGCTGACGATATTGAAAACGCTGTCAAAGCAGTGATCGACGATGGGTACCGAACCGGCGATATTTTCACCGGCGACGAAGACCAGAAGAAGGTCGGCACAATCGAAATGGGCAATGCCATTGTCGCTAAGATTTAATCGAGACTGACTCAACTGGCTTGACTCATCGAGCTAACCCTGTTGAGTGTTTGAACTAACCCTCCGTCGCCCCGGCGAAGGAGGGTTGAGTCCTTTTTTTGAAATGACCTACGCAGAAACGCTCCAGCAACGAATCGTAAAGACCGGAAGCGGGCTTTGCGTTGGGATTGATCCGCGTCCTGATTTGCACGATTCTCCGGCGGCGATTCAGACTTTCTGTGAGCAGGTCATCGACGAGACCGCTGAATACGCGGCTGTTTTTAAACCGAATATTGCCTACTTCGAAGCGCTCGGAGTCGTTGGCTATCAAATGATCGAGACGCTCATCGGCCGGATCAAGGATACCGGCGTTCCCATCGTCCTCGATGCGAAGCGCGGGGATATCGGGACGACTCAGGAGCATTATGCGATGGGGTATTTCGGGAACTGGGATGTCGATGCGGTTACCCTCAGCCCGTATATGGGATTTGATTCCGTGGAGCCGTTTCTCAAGTATCCGGGGAAAGGGGTATACCTTCTCGGAGTGACTTCCAATGCGGGCGCGGCTGATTTGGAACTCCATGATCTCGCGAGCGGAAGGAAGGTTTTCGAGCTTGTCGGCGATATGGCCGGTCGTGCCACTGAAGCGGGCAGCATCGGTCTCGTCTTGGGCCTCACCAATGCCTCCTCTGATGTTCTTGCCCGGCTTCCCGATGTCCCCCTTTTGATCCCCGGCCTTGGCGCTCAGGGCGGCGATCTCGATGCGCTTGCGGGGCAGAACCGTACTGCTCCTTTCGTGATTAATGTTTCCCGTGGAATTCTCTACGCGGATGACCACCTTTCATTCTCTGAAAAAGCCAAAGACTATGCGAACCGAATTGCCCGTATCACCTGAGGAAACCATCGAACTGCTCAAGGATTATGGAGCAGTGGAGCAGGGGCATTTTGTCCTCGCGAGCGGGAAGCACTCCCCTTTTTATGTCAAAAAAGGGAAGCTTGTTCAGCATCCTTTTGAGCTCCAGGCGATGATCAATCAGCGCGTCGAAGCGCTCCGTGAGCTCGGGCAGATCGATGTGGTTTTGAGTCCTGCGATGGGCGGCGTTCCTGTTGGTCAGCAGGTCGGTCTCGCGGTTCATGCACGGACGATCTATGCGGAGCGCAATCCGGAAACGGATGAACTCGAGTTGAAACGTGGCTTTGAGATCAAAGCGGGTGAGCGACTTTTGCTCGTTGAGGATGTCATCACGACGGGGGGGACGCTTCTCGAGTTGACTGATTTCATCCAATCTCAGGGTGGCGAAGTAGCCGGTGTATTTGTTATCGTGAATCGCTCCGGCAAGGACAAGGTGGGGGATTACCCTGTTGTTTCCTGTATGGAAGTTCAGTTCCCAGTCTACGAGGCAGACGAAGTGCCTGCATGGCTTGCCGAGATTCCGGCGGTGCGTCCGGGAACGAAAAAGGTCTAGGCCTCCTTTATTTGTGTGCCGATGACGATACCCCGTGAGGGTGACGCGACGCGTGACTTCATCTGCGCATTCGATGAAGACGCATTCGATGAAGACGCATTCGATGAAGACGCATTCGATGATGCGGAGCGTAAACGGAGGAAGTTCATCCGCCGCGTAAACCTCTCCCAAGTCTTCTCCGAGGGATTTCATCAATACGGGCTAAACGGGGAGAGGATCTTTAATCACCGTTACCAAGGAGAGCCCGGAGAGCCCGATAGCATCGGAGACTCGACTCTTATTCAATAGTCCTCGATAGCAGTCCACTCGCAGGGCCTCTCAATTTGTTCGGAATAGACGTCAAGCTAAGGGAATTCGCCTAGGATTGGGCGATCAGTCCAGAATTCCCTAAAACTTTCACTTGATCATCGGGAGGTCTCTCCTAAACATTATCTATGGGTGAACTTCCTCTTGGTCTTAGTTTTGATGACGTGTTGATGGTGCCTCAACGGAGTGGGGTGCTTCCAACTGAGGTCGATGTCTCAACTCACGTCACCGTAGGTATTCCGCTGAATATTCCGATCATTTCATCGGCGATGGACACGGTGACGGAAGATGGGCTCGCGATTGCTCTGGCTCGCGAGGGCGGACTCGGGGTTATTCACCGCAATATGCCGATCAGTGATCAGGCAGACATGGTCGCTAAAGTGAAGCGTTCCGAGAACACGGTGATTTCGGATCCTTTCACCACTTCGGCAGATATTTCTATCGCGACACTTCAGTCGGTGATGAAGGAAAAGGGCGTCAATGGTTTCCCCGTCGTCGATCGCAATGGGGTTCTCATTGGAATGGTCACGAGCCGGGACATCTGGTTTATTGAAGATGCAAGCGCTCCGGTTTCATCGGTCATGACTCCGAGGGAAAAACTTGTCACCGCCAAAATTTCGACGGACCTCGATGAGGCGCGCGGCATTCTTTATAAGAACCGTATTGAGAAACTTCCACTCGTCGATAACGAGGGAAAGCTTGCCGGTCTCATCACGGCGCAGGACATCGAGAAGAAAAATATGTTTTTGAATTCCGCGAAAGATGAGCAAGGCCGTCTTCGTGTTGGCGCGGCGATCGGAGTCGGTGAAGACTATTATGAGCGGGCTCAGGCGATGATTGAGGCCGGAGCTGATGCGGTCTTTATTGATGCGGCTACGGGTCATACCGAGCGGGTTCTCGCGGTGATCGAAAAGCTGCGAAGTGAATTTGATACGCCGGTTGTCGCGGGAAACGTTGTCACCGAGGAGGGAGCCGCTGACCTTTGTTCTGCCGGAGCCGCCGCGGTCAAGGTGGGGGTCGGACCGGGGTCAATTTGTACGACACGTGTCATTGCTGGAGTGGGAACGCCCCAGTTCAGCGCGATTCAGAACGTCGCTAAAGTCTGCCGCGAACGTGGGGTTCCGGTGATCGCGGACGGCGGAATTCGCTACTCCGGTGACGTGGTCAAAGCGATGGCGGCAGGTGCTGATATTGTGATGTTAGGATCGTTGCTTGCCGGCTGCCGTGAAAGCCCCGGTGAAATGGTCAACTATCAGGGACGAACCTGGAAGGAGTATCGCGGAATGGGCTCGCTCAAAGCGATGCGCAAAGGATCAGGCGATCGCTATGGCCAGAACTCATCAGGCAAACTCGTTGCCGAGGGCGTCGAAGCGCGCGTTCCCTATCGCGGTCATCTTGCTGATACCGTATTCCAGCTCATTGGTGGTCTTCGCAGTGGTATGGGATACGTGGGCGCTGGAAATCTTGCGGAGCTTCGCGAGCGCGCGACTTTTGTTCGGATCACTTCAGGTGGTTTAAAGGAGAGCCACGCTCACGACGTTGCGATCACTGAAGAGCCTGTTAATTATCAGACCGCAGGCTAATCATCCTTTTTCTCTTTTCGCTTTTCTCTTTCCCGAGACGTTCACTCTTTTTTTATGGAACATCCCATTGCCGTTATTGATTTCGGATCTCAGTATACACAGCTCATCGTTCGTCGAATTCGTGAGCTGGGTTATTTTTCAAAACTGTATCAGCCCTCCGAGCTGAAAGACACGGGAGACGCTGCCGCGGTGATTCTTTCCGGCGGCCCGCGTTCGACTCTGGACGAAGGCGCACCCGATATCGATTTCGACTATCTTGTAAAGATGGGCGTTCCTGTTTTAGGCGTTTGTTATGGTATGCAACTTCTCAATCAGAAGTTCGGTGGCGAAGTCGCTCCCGGGAATACCCGTGAGTATGGTCCCGCCACTCTCATGATTGAATCGGAGGTCGAGAGCATCTTTACCGGATTGAAAGGGCATTCACAGATCTGGATGAGCCATTCGGATACGGTGAGCAAGCTTCCCGAGGGTTGTGTCGTGACGGGGCGCAACCTCGATGGAATTCCGGTTGCGCTGAAATGGAATGATACCTTTTACGGTATCCAGTTTCACCCTGAGGTGTCTCATACGGATGAGGGAACGGATATTCTGAAGAATTTTCTCCATCTCGCGAAGGATCTTCCTGTGTTTAAAATCGATTCGTTCAAAGACGAATTGATCGAGAAGGTGCTCACTCAAGTGGCAGGCCGCAAAGTGGTGTGTGGCGTTTCCGGTGGTGTTGATTCCTCGGTCCTTGCTGCGCTCCTTCACGAGGCAAAGGTCGATACGCGTAACATTTTTGTCGATACCGGGCTCCTTCGAAAAGGGGAGGGTGAGGAAGTGGTTTCTCTTTTCGCTGAGGTGGGAATCGAGATTGAAACAATCGATGCGTCGGAGCGTTTTCTTACGGCGCTCGCCGGCGAAACCGATCCTGAAGAAAAGCGGAAAATTATTGGGCGTCTTTTTGTTGATGTATTCTTCGATGCGGTCGGCAGCGATGTCGAGTTGCTGGCACAGGGCACCCTTTATCCTGACGTGATCGAGAGTGCGACGAGTGGCTCGATTGCTTCGACGATCAAGACCCACCATAATCGGGTAGATCGCATCATGGATTTGAAGGCGGAGGGGCGTATCATTGAGCCGCTCGACGAGCTTTTTAAGGATGAAGTTCGCGAACTCGGTCGTGTTCTCGGATTGCCGGAGAGAGTCGTCGCTCGTCATCCTTTTCCCGGTCCCGGGCTGGCAGTACGATGCCCCGGAGCGATCACGGCTGAGAAGCTGGAAATTATTCGGAATGCTGACGCGATCTACATCGATATTCTTCGTGAGCGAGGTTGGTACGATCGAATCTGGCAGGCCGGTGTTACTTTGATTCCTACGAAGACGGTTGGCGTCAAAGGGGATGAGCGCAGTTATGAAGACGCCATCAGCGTTCGTGCCGTCACGAGTGAAGATGCCATGACCGCCGAGTGGGTTCACTTGCCTTACGAAATCCTCGGAGAGATCTCGAACCGGATTCTTAATGAGGTGCCCGGTGTTAATCGCGTTCTTTATGATATTTCGACGAAGCCGCCTGCGAGTATTGAGTGGGAGTGAGCCTTATCGTTGCGTCCGTGTGGGGTGGCGCAGCGGGGCGAGGACGGTTCGTAAGTGCCGTTGCGAGTGTTCAGAGAGCGTTGTCCTGCCCTTACCTAAAGAGATGGCGTGAGCCTGACGGTAAGGGCTCGTCTCAAAGCGAAGTTGGGAGGCGAGCGTTTTCTTATAAACCCCGGGAGTGAGAAAGAGGGTTGAGGTTTTCTTCGCGGTCATGTTAGGCTCGTGAATGCTCATTCGGGTTTTCGCGGTCATTATTACTCTTTGCTGGCTTGGCAGTCTTAGCTGGCTGGGAATGACGGTGTGGGCACCGCCAGAGTCGCGGATGGCCGAGGTGGACCGGCGTGAGGTCTACGATGTCTTTTTCGGGTGGAATGATTCCACAACGATGACTCTTCTTGAGGGGGGCGCTCGTCGGGGCACTATGAATATCTCGGGCGGGAGCGGCGAAGATTCTGAAACCGGAGAATTTACCAATACTGTTTCCGTTTCGGTGGCGCTGGAGAATGATTCCTCCAGCGATCCGGTTCCCCGTTTGGAGTTGTTCTGGAAAGGAACGATGGAGTTTTCTGAGAAGATGGACCCGGGGAAGGGAAGGATTTCGATCCGGATTCCTTCAAAGGCGATCACGGCCCATATGGAGCTGAACGGCGCGACGAAACACGTCAAGGCAAGGGCCGTTTTGGGGCACGAGGAGATATTCAGTTACGACAGTGAGGTAGCAGGAAGCGGTCCCGCTTTACCGGGCCAGTTTCTCGCGATGAGTGCAGGTCATGTTTCTCAATTGCTGAATCCGTCGGAGATAAAGTGGGAGATCGAAGCGAGGAAGGGGACGTTTTCCTTTGGCGGACGTGATCTTCGCGCTTATCTGCTCATCATTCGGGTGCCTGAGCAGGATCAGGAATTGAAAGTTTACCTCAGTGAGGCAGGGGAGCCTTTACGGATCGAATCTGATTTGGGGTTTGAGGCGATCTCGGAAATCCTCGTGCCCCTTGATGCTTACCGAAAAAATAAAGTGGATCAACCATGATCGAAATTTCAAATCTATCGATGCGCTACGGCGAGCATCTCGCGCTTGATAAGCTCAGCTTGGAAATTGGGAAAGGGGAGTTCTTTGCCTTTCTCGGGCCGAATGCGGCGGGTAAGACGACGACGATCAAATTGTTGACCGGCCTCATCTCTCCGACGGAAGGCGTTGCGAAGATCTGTGGATTCGACATTCAGAAAGAACCGATCGAGGCGAAAAAGCGCATCGGTTACATTCCTGATGTGGCGGAGTTTTACGGAAAGCTCACGCCGATCGAATTCATGGCCTTCATTGGCGAACTTTTTGAGGTGGAGCATAAGGCGGCAAGGCAGAGGACCGCGGAATTGATGGAGCAGTTTTCTTTGATTTCTTATGGTCGACAGAGAATCGAAAATCTAAGTCACGGGACGCGGCAGCGCCTCGCGTTCGCCTCTGCTTTGTTGCACGAGCCGGAAGTAATCATTGTCGATGAGCCGATGGTGGGGCTCGACCCGCGCAATGCCCAGGTCGTTAAAGAGGAGTTGAAAGCGAGAAGTGAAGCCGGTGTCACTGTCTTCCTTTCGACCCACCTTTTGAATGTCGCTCATGAACTCGCTGATCGCGTCGGGATTATCCACGAAGGAAAGCTCCTTGCGCTCGGGACAGTCGCGGAAATCGCCAATCAATTCAGAAGGTCGGAAGACCGTTCTCTGGAGGAGCTATTTCTTGAGATCACAGGAGATTCCAGTGGGTGCGGGATCAAAGAATGAAAAATAATTGAGGTTTTTTCCTTTACTCTTTTTGAAAAATGCATCAAGAAATACCTCTCACAATTTACTAAAAAAAAACCAGATTTCTGATGTCATTTAATTTGTCCCTCCTTCGATCAAAGCGTCATCTCGTCACCCTCGCGCTTGTATTGTTTGTTACTTTGATTGCTCCCGATCTTTTCGGCGAGGAAGCTCCAGCAGTGGCCGGTGAAGAGAAGAAAACCCTGATGGATAAGATCATGGATGCCGGTGTTTTCATGGCACCAATCGGAATTCTCTCAGTGCTCATGATTACGCTTGCTGTTTTCAATGCTCTTCAGCTCTCGAACAAGAAATTTGTCCCACCGGGCCTTCGCGATGCGATTCTTGCGAACATGGCTGACGTTCGCGTCCGCAGCTCAATTGACGTTGCGGCACAAGATCCTTCTTATCTTGGGCGCATGACTGCTACGGCTTACCCACTCGTGGATGCTACTGATCCCGAAAATCTTGGGCGCGCGCGGGTCGAGGACTCGCTTGCTGACTTCTCGATTCGTGAGAATTCACGCTACATGTCGTGGATCGGTTACTTTGCCGTGATTGCCCAGGCCGCTCCGATGATTGGACTTTTCGGAACCGTTGCCGGTATGATCATGGCGTTCGACACGATGGGACTCGCGGGTGGTTCTGACCCGAGTAAGCTTGCGAGTGATATTTCACTGGCGCTTATGACGACTGCGGGCGGTCTTGTTGTCGCGATTCCAAGTATTTTCTGTTTCTACATTTTTAAGAACAAATTTAACAAGCTTGTCGCTGAGGCGCAGGAAACGGCGATCGAAGGCCTTGAGCTTGCGATTGGGACGGTGAACGCTGACCAGCAGCTCGCTAAGGTTCCAGAAGGGATTTCCGAAGGGTAATCATTTAAAGGTTGTCGCCACGATTTACTTCGCGGTCTCTTTCACTTACTTTTAACTCCTCTCTCTCTCGACATGGCATCGGCAAAATTACAAGCGGCAATCAGAGCTGCTGAAGGCGAAGACCTCGCCATGGACATGTCGTCCATGATTGATCTTGTCTTCCTTCTCCTGATTTTCTTCATGGTCAGTTCTCACTTGATTATTATCAAAGTGGACAAGAATGTGAAGCCTCCCATAGCAACGAATGCCCGAGTCGCTAAGAACGCGTCTGGTCGGATCGTGGTGAACATCTACGCCGATGGAACGATTCTGGACGAGAATTCCGAGGAATTGCCCACTCAGGAGTCTATCACTGACTACGTCGATACGGAGAGGCTTAAAATGGAGGATAATGGAGTGCCGAAAGCACGACTTCACCTTCGCGCTGACAAAGATACCGACACCCGTGTGATTAAGAAAGTGGTTCAGGCAGCTGGAGAAGCGGGTGTCAGCGATGTGATTTTTGGTAGTTTCGTGGTCGAAAAGAAATAGTTGTTTTAAAAGATTTATTATAATGGCCGGAAGAAGACAAGTAGCAGAGGAATCGGATCCTGAGTTGGACATGTCGTCATTGATTGATGTCAGTTTCCTTCTTCTCATTTATTTCCTGGTGACGTCGACCCTTGATCCAAAAGAAGCGGATCTCGGGATGACAATGCCTACCAGTAACTCCGACGGCTCTGCCGAGGTCGAAATTGACCAGATGACCGTAGAGGTAAACAGTTCCGGTCATATCGTTTTGAATGATGAGGTCCTCGACACGGATCCTGCGACACGGGAAGTCCCGATGCTTCTCGATCGACTCAAGACTTATGCTGAGAGTGCACGGCTCACGGACTCAAAACCCATGGTGATCATCGCGGCTGATGACGCAGCGAAGGGACAGCGGTTTATCGACGTATTGAACGCATTGGCGGACGAAGGGGTCGGGATTAGTAACGTCACCATCACTGGATTCACTGAGGAATAGGGTTCCGGAGAGGTGGCTTTCAACGTGCTCTCAAAAAAAGAGGGTCAAAAGTTGCCGGGAACGGTGTGCCAACTATGAGAGGAAACCAGGCTAAAAATTTAACTGACGAGGACTTTGGCGGACTTGATATCTCTTCGCTCATTGATGTCAGTTTCCTTCTCCTAATCTACTTTTTGATCACTTCGACATTGGAACCGCGCGAGTCGGATCTCGGACTGACGATGCCGGATCATCGAGGTGTCCCTTCGCTTCAAAGGTTTCTGCCCGATTCGCCTCAGATCGAGGTCGATGCCACAGGTACTGTGATTATGGATCACGAGGTCCTCGATTCTGATGTCAGTTCAAGACAGCTCGCTTTGCTTGAAGACAGGCTTACGACTTACCTTGAGGCGTATCAGGTTTACGACTTGAGTGAAGGGCCTTCGGTTCAACTCAAGGTAGCCGACAGCGTATCCGGCCAACGCTTTATTGATGTCATTAATTGCCTTTCCGGCCTCGGAATTGACCGGGTTGCCCTCGAGGGGTTCTCCGAATTAGGTAACTAACTTTACTCCCACCTTTCCCCTTTTTGTTAAAATGAAATACTGGTTGAAAAAATCTCTCTTCCTTCTCCCTGTCGCAAGTCTGCTTGTGCTCAGTTCTGTCAACGTCAACGCGCAAGAGGAGGATGTCAGTGTTGAAGCGCTCTACCAAAAAGCGGTGGGACTTAATATGGGTGGCGAGAGTGAGGAAGCCTCGAAGACGTTCGAGAAGTTGTTCGAATTGTCAGGTGGATACGAAACCTTGTTCGAAGATTTCGGCGCCCAAGCAGGAGGTCTTCTCTTTGACTACGGTATGACTTTGCTTCCCCAGGCTCGTTGGGGTGATGCGAAAGAGGTCTTCCTGATTAGTGTGAATGCCGAAGAGTGGGCTGAGAAGGTTGAGTCTCCCATCAATGGCAAAAACCCCCGACAGACCCTTGCTAAGTTTCAGTTGGGTTTCTGCGAAGCCCAGTTGGGGAATTATGAGGGGGCTATCAAGCTCTATGACGAATATTTGGCGGAGAATCCCGCCCCTGAAGAGCTCGGGCAGGTGCGGAACAGCTTCAAGCTTCGTTATGGTGGGTCGCTGATGAAAACGGGGCGCCTCGACGCGGGCATTGCTTCGATTCAGGAGCTTTTCGATAATCGTGAAGAGTGGAAGGTGACTCCGCAGTTCCTCATGCAGGGGGTTCTCGAATTGGGCCTCGTCTGGGTCGAGCAAGCCAATGCAGCGGGTTCCGATGAGGTTGAATTCGAAAAAGTAGCGGAGCGTGCTCATGACTTTCTCGACAAGAACGGAAGTCTCGTAGACCTCGATGCGCTGGACAGTTATCGCTTCGGTTTCGTGGATCGACTTCGGAAGCTGGGGTTTGAGTCCACCAAAGCCGGGCTCTATGCGCTGGCGCTGCGCTATTTCGCTTACGTCCCGACGATTCAGGACATTCGTGATGATATTGACTTGGGGCTCACTCGTCTTCCGATTGGTGCTGAAATTCCGTCCCAGTATCAGCACATTCTCGACCAGCTCGCGGAAAGAGAGAAAGCGCCTCTTCATCCGGATGCGGAAACGCTCCGACTCGTCGCGACCTGTTACGAGAGGATGGGGATCCTGATCGGACCTCGTGCGATCTACTGGCACCTTGCGGAAGATTTTCCCGACGTAGAGCCTGCGCTGCACAGCGAAATTCTGCACGAAGCCTCACGTCTCTCGTCGATGCTTGCCGACTACCCTGCCGCTCAGTATTTTGGAGAGAAATTTATGGCTTCGGCTGCTGATGATAGCGCCCTGCGAAACAACGTTTCCACTTTCATGCTCCAGTCGTTGTTCACTTCCGGTCAATACGATCAGGTGAAATCGATTAGCGAAAGAGTAAGGGAGCGTTACGAGCCGGGTGCTGCTGAGCGGGAGCTTGCCGATTCTCTTTATCCTCTTGCCTTGTATTCAACGACACAGCACGAAGCGGCCGCGGAACCTTTCGCGGAGTATGTGAAAAATTATCCCGACGGAGGAAATCGTGAAATCGTGATGTATCATCGCGGGAGTAATTCTCTGGTCCTCGGTAAAATGCGTGAGGCCGCGGAGCAGTACGAAGAGTTTTTGAAGGCTTTCCCGGAGTCTGAGCGATTCCTTGACGCGGGTCTCGCTGACCTTGCGGTGGCTCGATTTAATCTTGAGGATTACCCTGCCTCGGTTGGGGCGGTGGATCGCATCGTTGCGGAGAAGCCTGACTCCAATCAGCTCGGTCGGACGCTAAACATCAAAGGTGACGCCTTGCTGATCATGGCTGGGCAATTGGGCAAAGAGCAGAAAGATCAGGAGCCTGTGCTAAAGAAAGAAGCGCTCGAAGCTTACGTTGCAGCTGTGGGCGCGGGTGAAGCGGCGATTGGACGTAACTCTGATCGGGCGGATGGCTACAAGAGTGCCGTAGCTGAATCGCTCTGGAAATCGGCTGACCTCTACTATCAGAACGAGGAAGTTGAAAAGGGACTCGCGCAGTTTGACGATTTCTTTCCCACTTATGCGGGAGCCAATTGGTATTGGGAGGCTCAAATTTCAGTCTTCTCGCTCGAGCATCTCGAGGCCGCTGAGCGTGGAGAAGAGGGGCTTCTTCAGGTAGAGAAGATGATTTTGTTGCTGGGGGATATGGCTCCTGATAAGCAGGATATCACCTTGCTTCGCCAGGCGATTGGATCCTACTCTGAGGCTTCGGTTCGGATTCGCGGACTGGAGGGCACGCTCGCTCGACTTGATAGCTTTCCGGGGATGAATCCTGCCAATCAGGCTTTGCTGACGTGGTTGAAAATTCAGAAAGTCATCGTGCTCCAGGAATCGCGCTCAACGATGACGAAGGACACGCCAGAGTATGCGGGTGTCGAAACGCAAATTGGTAAAGTTTTTGAGGATCTCCGACTCTTTGATAAGCGGGAACTGTCTGAGTTTGCGCTTCAGCAGGTAGGTCTGCATTTCGCGGGAGGCGATAACCCGTTCCTGGGGGTCCCTTACTTTGAGGAGTTACTGGCACGAACCAATCCCGATGCCGATGCGTTCAAGGCACCGGCTGAAATGGCTCTGGGTGAAATTGAAATGCGTGCGGCCGATCCGGCTAAGGTTTCCTCGGCGAGGGAACGCTTCAGGCGCGTCATCAAGCTGGGAGACAAAGCTCTGATCGGACCTGCCTACATGAATTTGGCCTATCTTCACATTAAGAGCAAGGAGTGGAAGGATGCGCTCGCGGCACTTGATGTGATCAATAAGAACAAGAATATGTTCAAGCAGGATAAGGAACGACGCGCCGAGGCTGGATTTTTAATGGGAACGGTATTTGATGAACTCGACGAGCCGACACAAGCGAATCAGGCTTACCTTTCTGTCGTCTCGACCTACGCCCGTTATTACGACTACGTGACTCAGTCATGGGAGAAATACATTCCCAATAGTATTGCTGACTTCCAAAAAATGCCTACGGAATTGCCGGCAGATCAGCTCGCGAAACGTGAGCGTGAATTGGCGCTCTATAAGTTAACCAAGAAATTCCTCTTTCAGTGGCAGAATCTTACTGACGACGATTCAAAATCCGGGGCACTTCGACGACTCCGACGTGGAATTACTGAGATGAAGGCTCAAATGAGCGTGACTCCTGAAGAGGAACTGGCGATTGACACGGAACTGGGGATCGCTCCGGTGGAATAGGAAGAAGGAACTGCCAACGAAACCATATAAAGACGATCATGAAATGTTTTACAACTAGTTGTATCCTCGCCATCGCCACCCTTGCGGGCACTGCCTTCGGCCAGGTCAAAGAAACGGCGGCATTCCTTTCTCTGAAAGAAGGAGGTAATCCGCAGGGTTATGTTCAAGGCGCCAATGCGCAGGGAATCATCTTTTCCACTTCTCAGGGACAAAGGGGGCAACTGCTTCCCTACGCAAAAATCAAAGGCGAGGGGCTTGATAAATTAATTCGATTTGAAGAGCGGGTCGAGGCTCTCGGTGAACCGAGGGCGCTCTTTGCTTCCGGTAATTATGCTGCCGCGGCGACTGCGTTTGGAAATGTGGCGCGGAATTACGCCATTATCCTGTCGGTTCCGCAAAATTTTGCGGCGGAGGCTCTTTTTTATCAGATGGAGTCTTTGAAGCGGGCAGGTAACTACTCAGCGTTGGCGCAACTCGTGAACGCTCCGGTTGGGAAAGTGGTCGCGGCCAACCTCGGTGAGCGGTATCAAAAGCTTCACGAATTCCAAAAGCTTTGGGCTAAATTGGGCGCTAACGATATCGAGGGATTGAAAGCGGCAATCGCGACCTATGAAAGTCCTGTCGTAGGAGAGGCAAAACTTCTTTCAACGCCAAACTTCAAGAAGCGCCCGCCCGGTGAGCTGGCTCAACTGGCCTATCTCCGTGCAAAAGTATATGATGCGGGTGGCGAATCAGCTAAGGCGCTGGAGGATTATTACCGGACTTTCACTTTGGCCTCGGGGAATGATGACCTACTTGCGAAACTCGCGATGGGCGCGGCAATGGTGAGTCATAAAGAGGATCCAAAGTTCTCTCCTGACAATACGAGAATGGTGAGCCAGATGCAGGGATTGGCCTACCTCTTCGCTAAGCGATTCGGTAAAGACAGCATGCCAGAGGAGTTCCGGGAATTTGCGGTGCGCCCACCAATGGTAAGGACGGCTCCGGCTCCTGAAGCGGCTCCGGAGAGTGAAGCGGCCCTTGAAAAAGAGGCTCCGGCTCCACCAGCGGCCGAGAAGAAGTAGAGCGTTCTCTTTGCTTTTTTAGGGTCCCGCGTCGCGGGGAACGGTTGGGCCTGAGTGCTATCACCACTCACTCATTTGTGTCTTTACCTTTTCTCGATTGAACCAGGTAAGGTAGAAGAGAGGGAGTGCGATGAGCCAGAGGAAGCCGAAGGCAAGGCCAAACGACATCGCGTATTTAGCGATATTGCCGATCATCTCGGCTTCATTGCCGGCGGTTGCGGAGAACATGATATCCATTTGCGTCTTTTGAATGGCGATGGATTTGAATAAGATGAATCCGCCACCCAGTATTTTTAGCACCCCCCATGTTTGAAGCACGAGGGAAGACGCCGGTTTGCGTTTCAAAAGCATGATCGCCCCGCCCAAAAGAATTAGAGCAAGGATGAGGTAAATACCTCCGCTCAGGTAGACGTTGGATTGAAGTTTGGTTAGGTAATCGGCGACTCGTTCCTGATCAGCGCCCTGATCAACAAAGGCCTCCATTGAAGTTCTTGCGATCGCGGCCGTAAAAGGCGCTGCGATGGATTGGAGGATTCCACCGACGCCGAAGATGATCGAAATGATTCCGAGTGTCTGAGGCCATTTGCTGCCCGGTAATTTCAAGGTTCCGCTTTGAATAGGGGGTGGCGATTGTGGTTCCATCGCATTAGAATAGACTTTGAATCGTCGATTCGTCAATGAATCCTCAGCGTGGTGACCGGCAGAGGGCCGCGCTTAAAATCTATTTGGGAAACGGATTATCAAAATCATGAAACTGGCCTTAGAGAACCCTTCCGGAGAAGTGTTTTTTCTATCAAAGAAAAAAAGGGAAGAAGGGATAGTGGCTTCCAGAGAAAGTCCGCGTCGCCGAATGTTGATGCCGATACATCGTCGGCAGGATGCTCTCGTTCAGCGAATGCTAAATTTCTTTCAGGTCGATACCTATATTCGGCCGCATCTGCACCCGCGAGAAGGTGCTTCTGAAACGATTCAGGTTATATCGGGGCGCCTTGCCTTTTTTGTCTTCGAGGAAGACGGGGAAATCCTCACATCCTATCTTCTTGAGCGAGGCGATTTGATTGATATCGAAGCCTGCGTTTGGCACGGTCTTTTGGTATTGGAACCCGACACGGTCGTTCTCGAAATCAAACGCGGTCCGTTTGATGCCTCGGACCGGGTTTTTGCCGATTGGGCGCCGAAGGAGGGAACTTCAGGCATCACTGATTTCCTCGAAGAATTACGAGCGGGGTTGGACGAATCCGCCTCACCGCGCTGCTTTCTGAAGCCCTGAAGGAACGAAAACGTTTTTCGTCCATAGCTTGTCTTTTACGGTTTCGGGCACGGTCAGTTCGAAAATGAGGATAGAGATGAAGAGGAGACAGATTGAAGTAACCGACTGGAATAGGAAAATTTTCAGTCCTTTCATAAAGGAGCATCCGTAGATCGCTGAAGTGAAAAGAGAGGCAAACCCTGTCGCGCAAACCAAACCGAGAAAAAAAACACCGTTTCCTTCTCCTGCCCGGCTGTTCAAAAACAAGTACATGACAATAAAGATGCCGGCGACAATCCAGCTGCCAAGAAAGGCAGACGTGGCGCTGAGGGGATTCCACTGGCCGGCAATCAGCCAGCCCGCGACCCAAAAACCGGCGCACATGAAGATCCCGGCGAGAAGAAACGATTGATAGAGCATCGCCTGCCTCTCTTTGGGCCAAAGCTGCTCTCCTGAGTAATTATTGTGAATCAGAGGAGAGAGTGCTAGTCGCTGACGTGTTTTGTAGGACAAGTTCTCTGTCGGGACATCGTTGAATGAACCGGTAATCGGATCCTTCCAACTCACTGTCTTTTCTTTGAAATTAAACTGGACTGGCTCTCCGCTTAGCTCGGTGCCAGAACTGAGTTCCCACTTCGAAGCGAATGCACTCGCATCGAGTAGCGCTAAAACGAAGAGGGCGATCACGGAGCGTTTCATCTCTCCGCGTTAATCGATTTCAGATCGTGGATCGCGGTTCAGGAGCTGGTGGAGAGCTTCCGAAGTCGGTTTTTCTTCGTAGAGAACGGCGTAGGCCTGATCGATGATAGGGGTTCGAACGCCCAGCTTTCTCGCGAGATGATAGGCGTTCTTAGCGTTCGGAACTCCTTCAGCGACTTGATTCATCGCCTCGATAGTGGCCTCGAGGGTCATTCCCGATCCTAGCATTCGACCGACTCGATTATTTCTGCTGTGCTCGCTGTAACAGGTCACGATGAGATCGCCAACTCCGCTCAAGCCCCGGAAAGTGCTCTCCCTTGCACCCATCGCAATTCCGAGTCGTGTCATTTCAGCAAGGCCTCTCGTTACCATCGCGGCCTTGGCATTGTCACCGAGGCCGAGGCCGTCAATGGCTCCGGCGGCGATCGCAAAAATGTTCTTAAGGACTCCGCCAATTTCAATCCCGATAACGTCGTCAGTGGTGTAAGTGCGAAACCAGGGGAGAGTAAATACCTCCTGCACGATCGCGGCCACTTTCGGGTCGCTTGCGCCGATCGTGGCAAGGGTTGCCATTTTGTTGGCGACTTCCTCAGCGTGACTCGGTCCTGATAAAACCGCCATGGGATTAGCGGGAAATATTTCAGCAATCAGCTCATGCATCAGTTTGCTTTCTTTCGGGTCGATCCCTTTGGTGCAATTCAAAAGCACCGTTGTTTCCGGAATGCCCGCTTCTTTGAGTTGGGCGAGCACGAGCCCTGCCACCTGCGAAGGAACGACAACGAGGATGAGCGGCTTCGCAATGACATCCTTCATATCGATGGAGCATGTAATTCTCTCTGATAACTCTATGTCAGGAAGATATTTTGAGTTTCGGTGCTGCAAATTAATATCATCCATCACCGCCGCTTCGTTTCCGTAAAGCGTGACGTCGATGCCTCGATCCGCCATCGCGATCGATAATCCGGTTCCCCAACTTCCTGCTCCGAGTAAGGCTGCTTCTTTGATCATGTTTTTTGAAAATATTACGAAGTTTTCTTACTTCCCAATCGAGGTTCCTCTCCCCGCTTGAGGCGTCTGATGTTGCCTCGGTGCTTCCATAGGGCGAGCAGGCAGACAAACAATCCAAGACCAAAAATAACGGGATCCCACTGGTTTCTCGCAACGCTCGCGATCGCAATCGTGAGGGGAATGATGATCGCGGCTGCGATTGAACCGACTGAAACGTAGCGGCTCACTTTTACGAATATGGCAAAGCTAGTGAGGGCCACTATCAGTGCGATCGGCATGATCGGGAGAATCGCGCCACCTGTTGTCGCGATTCCTTTTCCTCCTTTGAATCCGAGCCAAAAGGTATAATTATGACCCAGAATGGTGGCGATAGCGGTGACGACGTGCACTAAAGAATTGTCGGAAAATGATTGCGCGATAACGACTGGAACGAGGCCTTTGAGAACGTCCATGATAAAAACGATGATTCCGATGGGCTTGCCAAGAGTCCGAAGAACATTGGTGGAGCCGATATTGCCGCTTCCGTGTTGCCTGATATCAATTCCCTTTATTTTCCCGGCAAGGAATCCAAAAGGAGTAGCGCCGACTAAGTAGGCCCCGAGGAGGAGCCACCAGTATTGGGATATTTCGGAGAAAAAGGTCATTACCTGTAAACAACTAAAGCGTAAGTCAAAGTAAGCCTACGGTGAAGGGGTTGCCTTGCCCTGTCCAGCAGCAGATTCTTCAAACTGAAGGACGAAGGTTGCGTTTTCTTTGGTGGCTCCGCGGTGAAGCCCCATTGCATCGATGCCCCGGGCCGCCATCTCTTTGCCGGATACAGGTTCGGCAAATAAATCAGCTAGCGCAGCGAGGAGTTCCTCCTCGTCTTCAACCTGCCGGATTCCCTTTACAGAGAGTAAGTCGTTGATCACGTCTCTAAAGTTTTCCATGTTTGGACCCACGATAGTCGGCTTACCGGCGAGGATCGGTTCGACGGGATTCTGCCCGCCCCGACCGTGAAAACTTTTTCCAACGATGACGACTTCGGCAAGTTGGTACCAGCTCCTCAGTTCTCCGGTTGCATTGGCGATCCAGACCGGCATGCGCTCTCCGATCGCTGATTCGGTGCTAGCGTCTTGGTCCCTAGCTTTATTTTTCAGAATCGGGGAATATCCTGACAAATACAGACCATGAGAAATCTCGACGCCTCGCTCGGCGTGACGGGGAACGATGATTAAGGCGAGATCCGGAATTCTGCTTCGCAGTTTTTCCGCGACCTCAGCAATGAGGCTTTCTTCGTCGGGATGGGTGCTGCCGGCAAGAAGGACCCTGGCATTTTCGGGAAAACCTTCGCTCTTGAGCCATTCCCGGAGCGCGGACAGTTGCGTTTTATGCGATCCTGAAACATCGAGATCATCGAATTTAATGCTCCCTGTAACGCTGATTCTGTTTTCGGGGATTCCGAGCGCAGCCCATCTCGCTTGGTCTACCGCGTAGGGAACTGTGGCTCCGCTGATCAATGAGAAGATGGGCTCGATTGCGTTTTGAAATTTCAGGTAGCGCTTCTCTGAACGGGGGGAGAGGCGGGCGTTGATGAGCAAAACAGGGACTCTTTTTCTGGAGAGTTGTCTCACGAGATTGGGCCAAATCTCGGCTTCAACGAGCACTAGTTTGAGAGGATTGATTTTCCGAATGACCCGGGAAGTAATAAAAGGGAGGTCGACCGGATTGTGAATCACCGTCAGAGTGGAAGATTCTTTTTCGGCAGCAAGAGCAAAGCCTGTCGTCGTCGTCGTGCTCAGAACGATCGCTTGAGAGGGCGAGAGTGACTGGATCTCTTCAATGATCTTGAATGCGATGAAGGCTTCGCCAACGCTTACGGCATGGATCCAGATGGGTTGTGACTGGCTCCATTTTGCCAGTGTTTCGGGACGGAAAAAACCGAGTCGTTGTTTGAAATTCCGGGCGAGGCCTCCTCTTCGGATTCCCTTGATGAGGAAAGAAGGGAGCCCGAGGAGCAATACCAAGGGCAACAGGAGATTGTAGATGAGGTATACGAGCGCTCGGGACATGGTTCCAAAGAGTTAACTGGTCGCGCGAAGAAAGAAAACTCTCGTTTTCCCATAGCGTTTTTCTCGCGCAACTTCCCAGAGACTCAGGTCTGGATGCGGCGCTGTCGCGAGGGTTTCCAAAACAAAAAAACCGCTGTTTGACAAGGTGTCACGGAGAGATTCGGAGCTGAGCAATGTTTCCACCAGAGCAGAGGAAGCTTCGTCCCTCGCGTAGGGCGGATCGGCAAAAATGAGGTCAAATTCACCCTTCGCCCGGTTGGAGAGGAAAGACCGCACATCATTGTTTTGAGTGGTTCCTCCGGAGAGATTTGCCTTTTCGAGGTTTTGTTTGATGATTTCACAAGCTTCCCGGCTCGTATCGACAAAGATCGCCGATTGGGCCCCGCGACTGAGCGCTTCGATTCCCAGTGATCCTGATCCGGCGAACAGGTCGAGGACCGCTGCCTCGATGATGCTTTCGCCGAGAGATGAGAAGATGGATTCACGGACACGGTCCGTGGTGGGCCGTGTCAGTGACTTGGGAACTTGTAAAGGGATGCTCCCTGCTTTGCCTGCAATAATACGCATAGAAAATTCGGCGAGTCTTCGCGACGTGAACTGAGATTATTCCAAGGTTGGGACCTCTCCAAACGTTTAATCGTAGAAGGGGGGCGTTTTGCCTGTTAACTGCCACTTTTGAGGCGCTTGATCATCGGCTTCAAGGCGTTACCTTTCCCTGTCTAACCATCATGCGAATTGTCCGTCGACTATTTTTGATATTCTGTATTCTCGCTGCCTCCCTCATCGTATGGGGGGCTGTCTATGCTCGGCAGCAGGGGTTCACCAGAAGTTGGCGTGATGCCATTGAGGTGGAGTTTGAAAAGCGAGGTTACTACGTTGATATCGGAAAATTAACTCTCGGCGCATTCCGGGGGCTCGTGGCCGAAGACGTGAAGATTTTCGAAGACAAAGAGCGTTTACAGGAAGTGGCCTTCCTCGACGACGTTTATCTCGATGTCGATCTCAGTAATATTCTTAATAAGAAGATTCTCGTCAACACCTTGGACGTACAGGACGCAAGTCTGTCCCTCCCCATAGATCCGGAGGATCCTTCGGGGAGCCGTCTTAAGTTGGACGGGCTTTCGGGGCGATTGGTGATTACGGAAAGTGTCATTGAGATTCTTAAGGCTGAGGCGGAATTTGAAGGCGTTGATATTTCGGTTAAGGGCACACTTTTACGCAGAGCGGCCGAGCCGAAAGACAGAGCCCCCGATGAAATGCTGGAGCGTCGTATGCAGTTGATGAAGTTGGCCCAATGGCTCAGATCCTTCGAATTTGAAGAGGGGAACCCCTTGCTGACTGTCGATTTTAGCAGTGCGATTGGTGACCTTTCATCGACTACGGCCAGGGCGGTCTTGCGCGCCGGCGTGGTCAGGAAAACCGGGCACGTCCACACGGTTGAATCAATCGATGTTGCGGTCCGGTATGACGGAATGAAGAAAACGGTCTTGATTGATCAATTTCGAATAGGAGATCGATTTGGGGAGTTGGAGATAACAGGTCAATGGGGAGATGACACGAATTTGCTCCAGTTTGATTTGGACTCGTCGGCTGATTTGAGTGGGTTGGCCTCATGGTTTACGAGGAGCAACTGGCTCCGGGAAGTCGTATTCTTCCAGCCGGCGGGGATCAAGGCTTCCGGTGAAATTGATCTGAGCGCGATCGAGACGGATACTCTGGCTTTCCCTGGAAAGATAACGGGGGACTTTCGGGCGGGGCGTCTCGTGACACGAGGCACGGTATTCTCAGGGCTGGATTTTGGATTCAGCCTCGCCGGGGAAAGGGTTTATCTGAGAAATCTTCGGCTTGATCACAAAACCGGGATCGCATTCCTGAACTTGAAATATGAGCCAGGGAATGATCTGGAGTCGTTTCTCTACGAGGCTGAGATCACGCTGGACCCGCTTGTTTTCAGACCCTTTTTCAATGAGAAGGGGCGAAGGTTCATCGATATCTGGAATTTTGGAGATCAATCGAAGGTTTACATCGCCGCAGCAGGGCAGGGATTGACTTGGTCGCCTGCGGGTTGGAAACATAAAGGTGAAATCGATCTGCGTCAGTTCAGCCTCAATGGTGTTGAGTTCCTTGCGATGGAGGCTGAGGTGGAGTCGGACGGATTGACGCATTGGTTCCGCGATATCGTTTTGAGCCGGGAGGAAGGGAGGATCGTCGCCGAATTGGCACAGTGTGATGTTTCATCCAAGCAGTGGAAAGTGAAGGGCGTGGTCTCGACCGTGAATCCGATCGAAGGGGCTCAGGCCTTCAGCCCCAAGCTCGCCCGCCATCTGGCTCGCTACCGCTTTGAAGGTTCTCCTACGATCCGTCTGAGCGGTCTCCTCGACGCGCGACGTCCTGAGGAAGTGGGATCGGAGCCAAGGGAGAATTACCTGGAAATGTCTTTTTCCGGAGGAGATGCTTTAAAATACGATTTTCTCGGTAAAACTATCGATTTCAGCAACCCCTCGGGCGATCTTACAATCGAGAAAAGCCGATTCAATCTAACCCGTTTCGGAGCGGGCATTTTTGGCGGTAGCCTTGACCTTCGTTTCGACGCTCTGGATGTGAGGTCTGCCGAAAAGGCGTTTGTGGGGGATGTTAAACTAAGCGGCGTCCCGCTCGAGGCGATTACGAAACTCTACGGCGATACTGATTCCGCGAAAGGCAATCTTGATGCGTATCTGCAGTTCTCGGGAGGAGGCGGCACGGTAGCGAATTTGAAGGGAACAGGTGCGGCGAAAATTGTGAATGGTAATCTTTTTGCCGTCCCTCTCTTGGGGCCACTTTCGAAAGTTATCTCCGGAGCCAATCGTGGCGGAAATGGAAACCATGTTGCGAAAGAGGCGAGCGCGACCTTTGAAATTGTAAATGGGATTATTAAAACGTCTGATCTGGAGGCTTTGACCAATTCGTTTCGAGTCAAGTCGGTGGGTGAGTTGTCGCTCGTCGACAAAAGCGTCGAATTTGAGGCCGTCGTGAATACGAGAGACCAACTCAGTAGCACGATTCTGACGCCGGTAAGTGAGTTGCTGACTTATTCATGTACCGGCACCTGGAAAGAGCCGGTATGGAAACCGAAGCACATTTCAAATTTAGGGAGAGTGCCTGCCCAGCTAATTTCTGAGATGACTAATGCTCCCGTTGAGGGCTTGAAAAAAATTGGGCAGGAGCTCTTTGGAAGTCAAAAAGAGGATGCGGAGATTGGAGGGGAGCCCCAACCATTGCGACCGTTGAAGCCATTGCGTAAACTCTTCCAAAAGTCTGCAGCCGGTCCGCCTCCCGAAGAATAGACTCCGTTTTAAGGTGGCTTGCGGTGCTCCAACACCGCTTTCGATGAGAGGCCAATCAATTCGGGAGATTTTGAAAAGTTTCCGAATTTTCCAACATCTCCTGACAATCGTTAGCGACTCCGGAAACGAGCACCCGTTCGATCCAAATCGGAGCAAAGCAGCGCACCCCCCCCCATAATCAGAGCTAAGCGCAAAAAGATGGAACCGCGAGCTTTCCGGGGGTGGGGCGAGACGTCCCTGTCGAGCCGCGTGGTCCGAAATAAATACCCGAGTCACCTTGACGCTTCGTCGCGAAGCAATGGGCTTGCATCTCTCCGCATCGGACCCCGCGGTTCAGCGGGACGCTTCACCCCACCGCCAACACTTTCTGCTCTAAGATTTAATCTGCTTTCAGTCCCCGCCGGGTGCCCTTTCCCGAACTCCGCTGCCCACTATAAATTCGGACCAAGTTTTCACTGGTAACACCGGGGGCATTCTCTATTCTTCCGGCATTGAACTTGCGAATTCGCTCATGGACTCAGACGTAGACAACTCCCCCAAACCGATACCATCGGTGTTTCAGCGTAAAACGTTGTGGCGTGCCATCACGGCGGTCTCTATCGTTGTCATTGGAGCTATTGCGGTGGGGTTGGTGATGCTCTCAGGGACGGTCTTGAGTTATCTTCAGGTGGTTCTCGTTCCTTTGGCTATCGCAGGCATCATTGCTTATTTACTCGAGCCCGTGATCCGATGGTTACAGAGGCGGGGGCTTTCTCACGGGAGTGCCATGTTAGGAGTTTATATTGGCTTCCTCGTTGTCATTATTGTGTTGGCCCTCGCGGTATTTGTGCCCTCATTCGGCCAGGCGCAGGAAGCATACGGCAAGCGGGCGTCCTACCAGGAACAGGCTGCTGAGCTGGTGGCAAAGGGGTTGAATTCCTTTCAGGAAAAATTTGGCACGGGAATCGCGAAAGAATATTCGGAGCGGGGCGTGAAATGGATTTCTGAAGAAGGTCCCACTATCGCTGCTGACATCGGGAAGCGAGTGTGGCTCCGGCTGCGGGGCGCTTTTGGTTTCTTTGGCTATCTTTTGGGGCTTTTATTAGTCCCCATTTATCTGTATTATTTTCTGCGAGAAGGACACAAAATATCGCAAACGTGGTCTGACTACCTGCCGATCAAGGCTTCGCAGTTCAAAGATGAAGTCGTCGGCACTCTTACTGAGGTAAATGGTTACGTGATCTCTTTTTTCCGGGGGCAAATGGTTGTGAGTTTGATCGATGGAGCGCTTGTGGCGATTGCACTTTCACTCCTCGGGCTGCCCTACGCGCTCCTCATTGGGGTCTTTCTCGCGATACTGGGTCTGATTCCCTACATCGGAAATTTGCTGGTCATGATCCCGGCTCTAATCATTGCGATCGTTCACTTCTCAGCAACCGAGAAAGGGGTTGTCCAAGGGGATTCTCCTGCTGTCGAAGATCAGGTCGCGATCGTAGAAGTCACGGAAGTTGTTGGGAAAGAGACGCAGGTTTGGATCGATGAAAAAATTGTTGTCGAAGTTTTGGCGGACGGGAAGGAGGCGCGGGTACTGGTCAACGCCTGGACATGGCTTCCCCATACCTGGGCTTATCCGGTCATCGTTTTACTCATTTTTGTGATTCTGCAGCAAATCAACGGCCTCGTGACGGCACCGAAGATTGTGGGGGACTCAGTGGGATTGCATCCACTCACCGTCATTTTCTCAGTTCTCTTCTGGTCGTTACTCCTCGGAGGTCTCCTTGGCGCACTTCTTGCGGTTCCGCTGACCGCGTCGCTCAAAGTTCTATTCAGGCGATATATCTGGGAGCGGAGTCTTGGCGCGGCAGTGGAAGCGCGGTTTTCTGCCACTGAGAGCGATGATTCTGATGAGTCGGCGCTGGAAGCACCATCCGACGGGGATCCCGAGCCTGCATGAATCCTTTTGCGGTACGCGCTTGCACCGATTCAAAATCCGTCGAATTTACCGGCCAATAAGATGATTAACGTCGATACAAATAAGCTGGCAGAGGAAATTCAGAGGCAATCTGTTTGGGTAGACGCCGTTCGGCAGGAGATGGCGACTGTGGTGGTGGGTCAGGAGGCATTGGTGGATCGCCTTTTAATTGGCATACTCACCAATGGGCACGTCCTTCTTGAGGGGGTTCCCGGATTGGCGAAAACTCTGACGGTTAACTCGCTTGCGGGTGCTTTGTCGGCTGACTTTCAGCGTATTCAATTCACTCCTGATCTTCTCCCTGCTGATTTGATTGGAACGCTGATTTTTAATCCACAGTCGAACGAATTCACTCCCAAATTGGGGCCGGTTTTTTCGAACTTGATCCTCGCTGATGAGATCAACCGTGCGCCTGCCAAGGTTCAGAGTGCGCTTTTGGAGGCAATGCAGGAACGCCAGGTAACGATTGGCGATACGACCTATCCACTGCCGGATCCGTTTCTCGTCCTCGCTACGCAAAACCCGATTGATCAAGAAGGAACCTACCAACTGCCTGAAGCCCAGTTGGACCGCTTTCTCGTAAAAGTGATCGTCGATTACCCTTCGATCTCGGAAGAGCGTTCGATTCTCGATCGCATGGCGACTTCTTCCCCGAAAACGAGAACGGCTCCGGTTGTTGATACGGCGCAAGTCATTGAGGGGCGGAGGCTCGTTAACTACGTTTATGTCGATGACGGAGTGAAGGATTACATCGTCAGTCTCATCCACGCGACGCGGTTTCCCGGCGAGATTGAGCCGGCTTTGACGCCGTTGATTCGTGCAGGCGCTTCGCCGCGCGGAACGATCAACCTTACTCTTGCGGCGAAGGCCAATGCTTTTCTTCATGGTCGTGGCTACGTTGTGCCGCAGGATGTGAAGGACCTTGTCTACGATGTTTTACGTCATCGGATTCTCCTGAGCTACGAAGCCGAAGCCGAAGAAATCACAAGCGAGCAGATTATTGCTACGATTCTTGACCGCATCCCCGTTCCCTAAAGAATGAAAAACCCTAACGAATGAAAAACAGCGCCCGCATCGTCGTATTTCTGTTTTCGCTCATCGCGATTCTCTCAGTCCTTGTGGTTTGGAAAAAAGGAGATCGTGCCGATGCACTCAAAGCATTGGTTAGCCAGTTTGATGCTGATGTTAGTGTTTCGGACGGGGATTTTTACGTAGGGTGCGATAGTGAAAAGCTCGAGGATCTTGTCGCGTTCGCTGCGTTGATGAACCGTGCTGGAAAGCCGACGATTCTCGATCTCACGGGAGCTCCTAATTTGAAGTCTTTTAAGGGCATCGAGAAGCTGACCTCGCTCAGGTCACTGATCGCGATTGATTGCCCTTCTCTTGTCTCGGCAGAGGGAGTGTCCCGTCACCCTTCTCTCTATGAAATTGTCCTCGTCGACAGCGCTTCGTTTTCAGATGCCTCGGCGATTCAGGGGATGCCGGCGCTGGAGATTCTCGATTTCAGTGGGTGTCTTTCTCTGGAGAGTGTTGAGGTGTCGTCCCTGAGTGCGCTGAGAGACCTCTTTTTGAGCCGCTGCCGCAAGTTGGAGGTTCTTGACGTATCTTCCCTCAAAGGGTTGAAGCAACTCTATGCCGATGGATGTGGTGGCCTGAAGAAGCTGACCGGGTTGTCTTCCTTGACTGAGCTGACCGATCTCGATGTGGGTAATGCGACAAGCCTCGAGCGACTCGAGGGAATCGCGTCGCTAAGTTCCTTGATTGTCCTCGACATGAGGAATGTCGAGTTGGATGATTTATCTGAAATCGGAAAGCTGCCGACGCTTCGGGTTTTGAGAATGGGCGGGCAGTCTGCGATAACCAATCTTGAGCCCTTTTCCGGACTCACTTCGCTGAGAGAAATTCACCTTGAGGCCTGCCCGAATTTTGAATCATTGAAGGGGTTTCCACCCGGGATTTCACAGTATGCCGGCTTTACGCACTGCCCGAAACTGATGAGTCTCAGTGGAATAGAGAGAGGATCGGCAATCGAGCAACTCGATCTCACAGGATGCGAAAATCTTTCTGACGTTTCCGCGATCGGGTCGCTAAAAAAACTATCACAGCTGAACCTCGTGAAATGTCGCAGCGTTAGAGAGGTTGGATTTATTGAAACTCTGCCCGGGCTCGGTGTCGTGATGCTGGGAGGATCGGGAGTTGTTCCCGCTTCGACTGAGAAACTGGAGCCTGCTAACAAAGCGATTATCCTCGATTTTTCAGTTCAGTAGTGCGGGCCACTGTTTTGCAACAGCGGCTGCGGGCAACACAGGTGGACCGAGGTTTCGGGCCACCGGCAGGCCAAGTTTAAGCTATGGTTTCAGTGCGGAGAATGGAGCTAAGCCGGGGCATCCCGCCGCAGGAGAGAAATCCGCGTGAGGCGTTGGAGGAGAGAAGCCTCATCGGGCTACCGATCAGCATTTGGAAAGTTCGCGCATGGTAGGCCGCGAATCCCCAGCGATTTGATATGCCCGGGGAAAGGCGATCGGCTGAGTCACTGCGTCACCTTTGTTCATTATCGATCGAGGAAGGGAGCGCGGCATTCCGAGCGTGTCTTCTCAACGAATCGCGTAGCGACATCCACGGTTACCTCTATTCGGTTTTCCCGAAATGGAAACTACCTGTCTCCGCTGCCGTTTCCTGACAAAGGAAATAGCTCGCTTTCAAATAGAAATACCGGGCTGACTTTGGGTGTTCAAATCGCTTGCCTGCAGCATTCGGAGAACTTATATTCACTCGATTTCTTAAACATTCGGCGGCGCATCCCTTTCACAAATTCGCTCTCTCTACATCCATTCGGGTCGCCTTCACCATCGCAGCAAGCAGTGCTGAATCTTTTGCCTGCTTGCTGAAAAATTTCGTTTTCTGGTGGCGGTTTCTCGAACGGCGTCTTCGCGCAGCGTTGAGCTCTCTCCAGTCAGCAAGCGTTGCCGTTTACCACCGTCCAAATTTCTCTGATTGAAAATTACACGCTTCACTCTTTCTTCAATTCCCCTGCGACTGATTTCAAAGCAGTTGGGCTTCACTCTTTCGGTGATCCTATCCTTCATTGCCGGAACCCTTTGGGCACTGAACTATTTCCCGGATAAAGAGGATGAATCCCAGGCGCAAAACAAGACGCTTTCCGGCTCCATAAACCGATACGGGATCAGAAGGTCAGAGCCTGAAGATTTCTTTCCTGTCGCAGAATTCCGTCAACAGGCGGCTATCATTCTAGGTTGTCATGGGGCGATCAACAGCAATCCTCAATTATACGTCGACATAGCGAAAGCAATAGGGGGGCGTATCCCTCTCTTTGGATTCGTCAGCTCTACGGCCCAAGCTAAAATTGGCGTTGATCTATTGATGCGTAGCGGACTGTCACGGGATGCTATTCGATTCATTCCGGTTCCAGCCAACTCCATCTGGATTCGCGACTATTCACCATTCATAGTCCGACGGCAGGACAACTCGATCTCACTCGTTGATGCCCGTTACGTGCCCGGAAATGGCCAGGAAAATATTAGAGTTTACGATGACGAAGTAGCCTCTCGCTTTGCAACGATGCTCGGCCTTCCGATTCGGTCAATGCCGATTTCACTCGATGGAGGAAACCTCCTGAGCAACGGGGACGGAATCGTGATTTCCACCGCTTTGCCGATTCTCTCAAATCGGCAATTTGGGTACTCCAAGGATCAGGTTAGCGACATTATCTGCGATATGTTGGGAGTACGCATGTGGGGTTTTGTCCCCTCCTTGGAGGGAGAGCCAACCGGTCATATCGATATGTTTGCCACGATCCTGGCAAAAAATATTATCGTGCTCGGAGAAATCGATCCGAATTCGGATTCAGTCAACAGCGGCCGCCTCGACCTTGCCGCAAAAAACTTTAAAATAATGAACAGCTCTATCGGTCCCATGCAGGTCGTAAGAATTCCGATGCCACCGAGGTTGAACAATCTATGGAGGTCTTATACCAATGTCATTATGGCGAACGGTATCCTTCTGATGCCATCTTTTAGCGATGTGGATCCGAAAATTGAAGACAAAGCGGAGGCTATTTACCGGTCGCTTCTCCCGGGATGGGAGGTCAAGCGCATCAACTGCGACATGCTCGTTAGGAGGCAGGGTCAGCTGCACTGTATCAGCTACAATTTACCAAAATACGTCGATCTCGGAGGTCTCTACGAAAGCGCTTATCCTGTTGATTTAGAGAAATAACAGACTCCGTATAAAGGGGTTAATAATCCAAAACCGGATCAGGCTGGACCGCCGGCTCGGGGTATTCGAAAGTCTTGCCTTCGAAATTTCGGATTACGACGCGTTCGCTGTTTCGCTGAAGAATATAATTGGGATTGATCGGCACTTTTCCGCCGCCGCCAGGAGCATCGATGACAAATTGTGGGATCGCGTAACCAGTGGTGTGACCTCGAAGGCCTTCGATGATTTCGATCCCTTTCTCGACTGCGACCTGGAGGTGGGAGGATCCTTCGATTAAGTCTAACTGATACAAGTAGTAGGGGCGCACCCGACTCATGAGCAGCTTGTGAACGAGCGTTTTCATCACTTCGACGTTATCATTGACTCCTTTGAGGAGGACACTCTGATTGCCAAGGGGAATCCCGTGATTGGCGAGGCGCTCGAACCCCTCCTTCACTTCCGTCGTGATCTCGCGGGGGTGATTCACGTGCACGCTCATGAAAAGGGGGTGGTATTTTTGAAGCATTTCGCACAGTTCCGGTGTGATTCGTTGCGGCAGGAAGATGGGAACTCGCGAGCCGATGCGGATGAACTCGATGTGCTCGATCTTGCTGAGCCGGCTCAGAATTTTTTCCAGCTTGGAGTCTGAGAAAAGTAGCGGGTCACCTCCAGAGAGGAGAACATCGCGAACTTCGGTGTGTGCTTCGAGATAGGCAAAGACCGCTTCGTAGTCTGTCTCGAGGGCTTGTTCCCCGGCTCCGCTTACGACCCTGCTGCGTGTGCAGTAGCGGCAGTAGGAGGCGCAGCGGTCCGTTACGAGGAAGAGAACACGATCGGGATAGCGGTGCACGAGTCCTGGCACGGGCATGTTGGTATCCTCCCCGCACGGATCGGACATCTCGTAGGGGGACACCCACGTTTCTTCGACCCGGGGGATGATTTGCCTCCGGATGGGACAATTGGGATCGTCCCGGTCGATGAGGTTGAAAAAATGAGGAGTGATCGCCATCGCGAGCTTTGTTCCCGAGAGAATAACGCCGCTCCTCTCCTCTTCGCTCAGATTGAGGTGCTCTTCCAGCTCGCGGAGGGAGGTGATCCTATTCTTGAGCTGCCATTTCGCGCTATTCCAGTCTTCTTGCGATACATTCTTTCCAGCCCAGTAGCCGGGGGCATGTGACTTAAATTTCTTCTCAAGGTCGAGTGTCGGATCGAAATGCATAATACTGAAGTATGGGCAGAAAGTAGCGGGAATCTTAAATTGCAAATTCATCGCTCTTCTCAAAGACGACGCTTTTCCACCTTTCTTACTCTAAAGGGCAGGATAAAGGGTGGAAAAACGATGTCAAATCACGCAAATTGATTTGATGGTAAGGCTGGATCGAAACGATCGTTGATACAAATTCCCCCTTCAATTGTTGCTCTTGGCGACTTAGTCAATCTTTCCTCTGGTAATTTGGTTTGAGATGTTGGAAACATAGTGTGTCTTATACGAAACTAACTTTGCATCAGGATTCTGGCGTGATTAATTACCTTAAAATTTTACGTAAACTCTCGAAGTCTCACTGGTTTGAGATTATTGAATTGGTCAAGTGTTCTCAGGGCAAAGCGGTGGGGGAACTCGCTGAAGAAATGGGGATGAGCTACATGGGGGTCAAGAAACATTGCCTCGCGATGCAGAAGCTGGGCTATCTCGATACTTGGCGGCGCCCCAAAGAGATTGGGCGACCTGAAAAAATCTATCGAGTGACCTCGAAACTGGACCCGCTATTTCCCCAAATCAGTAATGAGGTGAGCATGGGGATTCTTGAGGCGGCGGCACAGCTGGAACCCAATGCGGCTGAAAAATTGCTCTTTTACTTTTTTCGCTCAGAGTCGGAAGCATTGCTGAAAGTGGTAACAGGAGACTCGGTTCAGGAGCGCGCCGAGAAGTTCGCGGCGGAGAGAACCCGCCGCGGGTATTACTCATTCTGTTACTACACGGAAGAGGACGGTCTTTATCTTGTTGAGCATCACAATCCTCTCCAACCCTTATTTGAAAAATACGAGACTCTGGAGCGTATGGAAATTCAAATGTTTGAGCGACTTCTCGGTGCTCATGTCGAGCGGACCGTGAAAATCAGTTCCGGTCTCGTCAGATACCGGTTTGACTTATCTCCGCGTTAGTGTCGATTCAAAAGCCATGAGCCGCTACGCAGATGAAAATGTCCTCGTGATCAAGAGGGAGCTTTTTGACCAGTTAGGTGCCTTCGAAGGTATCTCTCTAGAGCCGGAGAAATACCTCCCTTCGATCCTCGATCCTGAGAATAATTATTTCCTTGCGAGGGACAAGGCAGAGGACGATCCCGGGCATAAGCAGATCATTCCCTATGCTATTTTCCGCCATCGCGATCGTTACTTGCACTACGTGCGGGGAAGTGGCTCCGGAGAGAAGCGCCTCGCCTCGAAAGGATCGATTGGGATTGGCGGTCACATCAATGACACTGATTTTGCGGCGGCGTCTCTTGATAAGGATACTTATGCAACCGGGGTGGAGAGAGAAATTGAAGAGGAGCTGAATATTATCGGCGGACACAGTCAGAAAATCATCGCCTTGATCAATGATGACTCAAATGAAGTCGGGCAGGTGCATCTAGGCGTCGTGCATCTCGTCGATCTCGAAAGTGATGAGGTGACCGCCGGTGAAGATGCCATTGAAAATCTCGAGTTTCTCACGCTCGAAGAATTGGAAGCGCGCGAGGATCGGCTTGAGACATGGTCTCAGATATGTGTGCGAGGATTGCGTCAGGCCTGGCGTGAGAGCTGCAACCAGCGGCTTAGCCCATAGCCGAGGCCGGCACCGTATCCGAGTCCCCAGGAGAGGCGGGCAAGGTGCACGATGGTCCTCGGTTCGGTATTCAGCTCGATCCCGAATCTCCCCCGGTTCTGTAACATTTCGTAAAGAAATCCACCGGTGTAGTAACCGATCGTATGCCATAGGAAAATGACAGCGACGCCGGAAAGGAAGCCCCCTGGAAAGGCATGGCCTCTTCCTAAGGCAGCGACCAGAGCAATGAGACCGAAAAAGGAGCCCGCGATTTCTCCTGTCGTATTGCGAAAAGTGAACCAGGCGATTGACCAAATCACCGAGTAGGCCAGAAAGCCAAGAGCGAAGCGGGCTACAAATTCGGTAAGTTCGCGTTTTGTTTGATACCCTGAGCCGGGGAGTAAACTAATACCTCCTCCGATTAAAAATATGAGAGCGCATCCGGCATAGAGTTGCCATTCTTTTGCGAATACAGAGGAACCGAATGCCCAGAGGGCGAAAGCGAGGAGTGAAATCAGCGTAAATAAAAAAGTTTTCATGTAGTTAAAGGCTTAATCGTAGTGGGTAACGTATCTTTTCTCTAGAGGAATAGAGTTTTTGCATATCAGACGGAAGAATGCTTTATTCTCTCTCCCCCCCTAATAAAAATGGCAAAGAGATACGACCAAAAAACAAAGGACGAAGTAGTTAACTTTATCCAGTCCTTCAACGACGAAAACGGGCGAGGCGGCCAGTCCGCTGCAGCCAAGAAATGGAAGCTGAACCCGATCACGGTGAAGGCATGGCTTGAGAAAGCAGGCGTTTCTTCACCTGGGAAGTCGGCAAAGAAAAAGCGTGGCAGAGGCAAATTGGCCTCTCCAAAGCTTTCTCTTAAACCAGCTCGATCGACAGGAAACGTCGAAGACGTTTTGAAGCGTCTCATGACTATACAGAAAGAAATCGGATCTTTGCGAAAAGAGTATGATTCTTTGAAGGCAAAATTGTAGTCCGACAAAGGACAAGACAATAAATAAGCCGCACCGGGAATTCCCGGTGCGGTTTTTTTGTGGAACTGGTTCTTTTCATGGGAATCATCACTTGCGCTGTGGGCCCGATTGCATCTCAGTCTTCTCAAGCGACGATATGAGAATTGGAATACTGAATGGTGGTGGGGATTGCCCGGGATTGAATGCGGTGACACATGGCGTGGTCGGAGCCGCGACAAGTCTCGGCTGGGAAGTAGTCGGTTTTAAAGAGGGTTTTGAAGGCTTGCTCGCTCCCGCGAACTACAAGCTCCTGAGACAGGAGAAAACCGAAGGGATCCTTAAGCTCGGAGGGACAATTCTTGGAACAAGCAACCGGGGACATTTTTCTTCCAAAGTGGGTGCCGGAGGGCTACGCCAAATTCCGAAAGAACTCATGGATGAGGCGATTAATTCGCTTGGCGAATTAGGCGTCGAAGCGCTCATCTGTGTCGGCGGCGACGGGACCTTGACGACTGCCCTTGAATTTGAAAGTGCTGGATTCCCTGTCGTAGGAGTGCCCAAGACAATCGATAATGACCTCGGTGCCACAGCGATGACATTTGGCTTCGATTCGGCTACTCAGGTGGTGGTCGACTCCCTCGATCGGCTTCACACGACGGCGGAAAGTCATCAGCGCATCATGGTCCTGGAAGTGATGGGGCGGCACGCCGGATGGATCGCTCTCTATGGTGGCATCGGCGGTGGAGCGAGCGTCATATTGATTCCCGAGATTCCTTTCGAAATACAGAAAGTGGCGGATTCTATTCTTGAGCGAGGCGAAAAAGGATTTCGGAGTGCTCTCGTTGTCGTCGCTGAGGGGGCCGTGGAATGCGGTGGTGAATTGACAATCGAAGAAGTGCCCGAGCTGGGCGAAGTCCGCCTCGGCGGGATTGGCTCGAAAGTCGCGGCGCAGTTGGGTGAGCTGACGGGGAAAGAGACGCGCTGCACCACGCTGGGACATCTTCAGCGGGGAGGGACCCCGACTTCTCTTGACCGGGTTCTTGGGACGAGATTTGGTGTTAAGGCTGTGAAACTGATAGAAGAAAAGCGATATGGACGTATGGTCAGCTATCAGCAATATCATGTCGGATCAGTGACGATTCGGGAAGCAGTGCGAAAACTGAATTTGGTGGACCCCGATGGTGAAATCGTGGAAGCCGCCAAATCAATTGGAGTGTGTTTTGGAGATTAGTATCTTTGGTGATCACAGCCACAAAAAGTAATCAATTAGAATGGAAGCATTGTTAGATCTTCTTCAGAAGAATGCCCGTCTTTCGACGGGAGAGATGTCGGATCGGCTTGGTAAAACGGAATCAGAGATTGAGTCGGCGTTGGCCTCGCTGATAGAGGATGGCACGATTCTCGGTTTTCAAGCCGTCGTTGACCCCGACCGGGTTGAAAAGACTAATGTTTCGGCTCTCATCGAAGTGAGGTTGACGCCCGAGCGTGAAGGCGGATTCGACCACCTCGCGCAGCGTATCGCGAAATTTGATCAAGTGACGAGCTGCTACTTAATGAGCGGCGGCTACGATCTTGCCGTTATCGTCGAAGGTGACGACCTTCGCGAAGTGGCAGGCTTTGTGAGCGATAAACTCAGTACGATAGACGGCGTCGTTTCCACGGCGACCCATTTCCAGTTGAAGGTCTACAAGCAGAGCGGATTTCTCGCTACTGATTCCACTAATAACGAGCGCCTTCCGGTGACTCCGTGAGGTCGATTGTCTCGATTGCCGCGATTGAATTTAGTTCTTTTTAAGTGTTCATGAAACCTTTGCAGAATCGTATTGCCGATGTCGTTAAAAATATTCCCCGTTCGGGAATTCGCGACTTCTTTGAGTTGGTTCAGGGGCGTGACGATGTGATTTCGTTAGGCGTCGGAGAACCTGATTTTTCCGCTCCCTGGCACATTCGTGAGGCAGCTATTTTCTCTCTTGAGAAAGGTCAGACGAGTTACACCTCAAACCTTGGCCTTCTCTCTCTCCGTGAGTGCATCGTTGACTACGTAAAGGAACAGTTTGCGGTTTCCTATGATGCTCCTACCGAAGTGCTTGTCACGGTAGGGGTTTCGGAAGCATTGGATCTCGTTTGTCGTGCTCTTCTCAATCCGGGGGATGAAGTCATTTATCACGAACCCTGTTACGTGAGTTACAATCCCAGTATTGCGATGGCGCATGGGGTTGCGGTTCCGATTCAGACGCGAGTCGACGATAATTTTGTTCTCAAGGCGGAAGACGTCGAAGCGGTGATCACGGAGAAGAGTAAGGTCCTTCTCCTTAACTTCCCAACGAATCCGACCGGCGCGGTAGAACCTCTCTCCGAGCTCAAAAAAATTGCTGAGCTTGCGGTCAAACACGACCTCATCGTCGTCACGGATGAGATCTACAGTGAGCTTCTTTACGCTGGCGAGTCAGGCATGGAACGCGGTAATCACGTTTCGATTGCCAGTCTCCCCGGGATGCGCGAGCGAACCGTTCTTCTTCATGGGTTTTCAAAAGCTTTCGCGATGACGGGTTTTCGTCTTGGCTATGCCTGTGCTCCGCAGGTTTTGACGGAGGCGATGATGAAAATCCATCAATACTCGATGCTCTGCGCTCCTATCATGAGTCAAATGGCGGCGATCGAGGCGTTGAAAAACGGCGCGAATGAAATGGAGAAAATGCGGCAGGCCTACGCGCAGCGTCGCAACCTGATGCTAAAGCGATTTGATGAGATGGGCGTGCCCTGCTTTGCTCCGGGAGGGGCTTTTTACATGTTCCCTGACATTCGTAAATTTGGCCTTACGAGCCAGGCGTTTTCGATGCGCTTACTTGAAGAGGAAAACGTTGCCGTAGTTCCCGGGAATGCCTTTGGCGAGGCGGGGGAAGGTTGTGTCAGGGCCTGTTACGCGACGGCATACGATAAACTGGAAATTGCTTTGGATCGAATCGCGGATTTCGTGGGGAGACTCCAGATTAACACAGGTAAAAATTTATGAGCCAAATTAAAAAAGCAGTCGTTCTTGCGGCCGGTCGTGGAACGCGGATGGGTGACCTTACTGATGAGATTCCGAAGCCGATGGTAGAGGTTAAAGGAACCCCTATCCTCGAGTCGATCATCGGGGGACTCGTTGCCAACGGCGTAAACGAAGTCCTCGTCGTCGTGGGGTGGCGCAAAGAGGTCATCATTGATTATTTTGGTGACGGCGAGGGATACGGTTGTGCGATCTCCTACGTCGAACAGGTCGTTCAGGATGGAACGGGACGTGTTGTTGAGTTGGCTAAAGACTTTGCCGGTGCCGATCCGTTTCTTCTGAGCTACGGCGATATTTTGGTGTCTCCTGATTCCTATGCGCCGCTTCTTGATTTTACCGGAGTGGATGGAAAGCTCACCGTGAAAATTGACGAAGATGTCAGAAAAGGGGGCGCTGTTTTCATTGAGGACGGAATCGTGAAAGACCTCATTGAAAAGCCCGGTGAAGGCCAGCCTACGAGCCCGTATTACAACGCAGGGATTTATTCATTTTCCCCTCAGATTTTTGACTACACCGCAAGGCTCGAGTTGTCGCCAAGGGGGGAGTATGAACTGACTGATGCGATTCAGGCGCAGGTCAAAGATGGTCTCCGCGTTGTGGCTGTCGAGCTGCAGGGAGAATGGGCCGATGTCCGCGATCCCGAGGTGCTTAACGCGCTGAATCAATAGGGGTAAGCCTTCATTCCCCTGTTCGGTCACCGACTCAAGAGGGGGAGGTGATCAATCCGACCCTGCTGAATACTCGATTTTCGTTGCAGGAAGCGGCGCTTCGTGAGAAATAGCTGACATGAGAGATTTTCAAGATCGAGTTGTTGTCGTAACCGGTTCCGGCCGTGGAATCGGAAAAGAAATTGCGAGAGCTTTCGTCGAGCAGGGAGCTAAGGTCGCGGTGGCGAGCCGAACCCTCGCGAATTCAGATGCTGCGGCGGCTGAGTTGAATGCGATTGGCGCCGGCGAAGCAAAGGGCTATGCGGTCGATATCTCCAATTACGACGCCACGATCGCTTTCGGAAAGCAGGTTGCCGCTGATCTCGGACCGGTGAGTATTCTCGTCAACAATGCCGGGGTGACTCGCGACGGGCTTGCCCTGCGAATGAGCGAGGACGACTGGGACACGGTGCTTGATACCAATTTGAAGGGCGCTTTTAACGCGGTGAAAGCATTTCAGAGAACGCTTCTGAAGGCTGAAAATGCGCGCATTATCAATATCAGCTCGGTGATTGGTCTTATGGGGAATGCGGGCCAAGCCAACTACGCCGCAAGTAAAGCGGGGTTGATTGGATTCACGAAATCGCTCGCTAAAGAATTCGCGAGTCGCAAGGTTTGTGTCAATGCGATCGCTCCGGGATTCATTGTCACGGATATGACCGATGAGTTGAGCGAAGAGATTCAGGAGGCGATTAAGAAAGACATTCCGCTCGGTTCTTTCGGTGAAACGGAAGATATTGCGAATGCGGTGATGTTTCTTGCGGGAACCTCTGCCCGCTACATCACGGGTCAGGTTCTTACCGTGGACGGTGGGATGGTCATGTAGCTTGCCTCACAAATTGCGGGGAAGCCGGCGTCGGAACGAATTCGTTCCGCTATTTATGGCGCGTCGGCCTGAGCATGGCAGCAGGGATGGATCTAGTTGGTCGGTAGCGAAACGAAATGCGTTCCCTTGACTCTTGCCGAATTCGATTGCCAAGGGAAGTGGCCGTTTGGTAGACCTATGGCATGCTTGCGATACGGACGATGCTTCCTGAGGACTTCAATGAAGTCGCTGAATTGATTTATCTTTCGACGAATAGCTGGTATCAGCAAAAGCTGGGGCATCCGATTTTCAGTTGCAAGCCTCAGGATTGCGAGCTTTTTTGCACGGTATACGAGGATCTTGATCCCGAGTGCGGGCTCGTCATGGAGCATGTGAAAACGGGCATGATCGTAGGCTCCTGTTTTTACCATCCGAGAGAGACGCACGTCTCGCTGGGGATTATGAATGTCCATCCCAATTATTTCGGTCATGGCATTGCCGGCAAGATGTTGCGGGAGATTATTTCCTATGCGGAGAGGCGGGATCTTCCGATTCGGTTGATTTCGAGTGCGCTCAATCTTGACTCTTATTCGCTCTACAACCGGCATGGTTTTTCTCCGACCAACTTGTATCAGGATATGCTCATTTCCGTTCCCCGTGCGGGACTCAATGATGATCTCGATTATGAACTGTCGAAGGTGCGGGAGGCCGAGCCATCCGATCTCGTCGCGATGGGACAACTGGAGTTTGAAATCAGCGGAATCTCGCGCGAGAAAGATTATTGTTACTTTCTCGAAAATAGTTCAGGCAATTGGAAGACGGTGGTCTCGCTCGACGAAAATGGCGAGGCCGATGGTTTCCTCGTCTCAATCGATCATCCCGCGAGCAGGCTTATTGGCCCCGGTGTCGCTCGCAGCGAAAAGGCAATGGAGGCAATGCTCCGTGCTCAGCTGAATCACTTTGCGGGGCACTCGGTCGTATTCCTTGTTCCGGGCGACGCGAGACAGTTGATTGCCGCGGCTTACCAGCTCGGAGCAAGAAATTGTGAACTCCACGTCACCCAGATACGCGGTTCCGCCCAGCCCGTGAACGGGGTCGTGATGCCTACGTTTATGCCTGAGTCGGGTTAACGGGTGGCTCCTGAAAGCCCCATGCAGGGAGACCCTCATTGAAATCCGGGACTGTGGTCAGGGGCGCCTTTGGCACCCGTTTGGCACCCGTTTGGCACCCGTTTGGCGTGCTTTTGCCCTACTACGGGCTTGACTCCGCTAGCTTATTCAGCGGCGAGCTTTGCAACGAGAGCCCGACTCTCCGCATCCAGCTTCGCGAGCGGGTAGTTAATGTCTTTATCGCCCGCCATCTTCAGTGTGACATTGGTTCCGTCGCTGCTGACAAAGACGGCCTCGAGCTTTTTGCCCTCGGTGTTAACCCAGGTGTGAAGGGTGGCTCCCATTCCTCCTTCTGCTGCGGTTTCGGTGACGTCTTCTTCAGACGCTTCGAATTTGGCACCGGCCGCGATCCATTGTTTGACAAGGTTCAGTTCAGCGGTCGTCATCGGCTCTGAGCCGCGTTCGCGTGCAGGGGGTGGTGGCATCGCATCCCCGTTTGAGCGAGGCAATCCGGCTTTGACCGCCAAAAGGCTGCCAACAGCGTCTCCGGGGACGATTACGGGATCGTCTCCTCCAATCCGCGCCGCGAAATGATCATTCGTATCCATGCGAAGTTTCCCCTTGGCCCTTGGCCCGCTGTGGCATTTGAAGCATTTATCGCTCAAAATAGGGCGGATCTCCTCTTTAAAATCGATTGCCATGGCGCTCTCGGGAGGGATGAGGAAATGGATCGCGGCAGCGATAAGGGATGATTTTAAAAGGGCTTCTTGTTTCATGTCTTCGTGATGGCGCTCAGGTCTTCGTCTCGGGAGCAACACCTTATCCGATGGGGCCGTTCCGTCAATGATACGCGTGATCAGGGCCTTTGGTGAGAGGTTTTCGCTCTTGGCATGCCCCCGGTCTTCGGGTATATCGGGAGTCATGAGGATTTGTTACACTCTTTTTGTTGTTCTTTTTCTGAGTTCGTTTCTCAACGCGGGAGAAAAGCAGCCCAATATTCTTTTCATCTTCATGGATGATCACTGTGAGCAGGCTCTCAGTGCCTACGGGGATGCGAGAATGACGACCCCCCATCTTGATCGTATTGCTAATGAGGGAATGCTTTTTACCCGCTGCTACGTGACGAATGGCATTTGTGGTCCGAGCCGCGCTGTGATCCAGACAGGAAAGTACAGCCACCTCAACGGTTTCGTTAGAAACGGAAACACGTTTGACGGTTCGCAGCAGACGTTCCCGAAGCTTCTCAGAAAAAAGGGTTATCAAACTGCGGTCGTCGGGAAATGGCACCTCAAATCCACTCCACAGGGATTTGACTATTTTGATGTCCTCGTGGGGCAGGGACCTTACTACAATCCTCCGATGTTGTTTGGTGGGATTGAGGCAGAGCCGACGCAGCGCGATCATACCGGCTACACGACCGACATCATTAAGGATAAGACACTCGACTGGTTAAGGTCCTCGCGGGATAAGGAAAAGCCGTTCTTGCTCATGTTTCAACACAAGGCCCCGCACCGTAACTGGCAGCCTGGACCAAAATATTTGAACTGGCTCGATGATGAAACGATTCCAGAGCCTGAAACACTCTTTGACGACTATTCTGGTCGTGCGAGTCCAGCCGCAAATCAGACGATGACGATCAAGGATCACATGACTCCTTCGGATCTCAAGCTGGTCGCTCCGAGAAACCTGAATCCTTATCAGCTCAAGGCCTGGGATGAGGCCTACTCAAAGAAAAATGCTAATTATTTAGCGAAGCAGGGTTCGATGACGGAAAAGGAGATCATCCAGTGGAAGTATCAGCGCTACGTGAAGGATTACCTCCGTTGCGTGCGCTCGGTCGACGATGCGGTCGGCGAAGTGCTCGATTACCTAGAGACTGAGGGCCTCGCGGAAAACACGCTCGTCATTTATTCAAGCGATCAGGGCTGGTATCTGGGTGAGCATGGCTGGTTTGATAAGCGCTGGATGTATGAAGAGTCTTTGAAGACTCCGCTCCTCGCGAAGTGGCCTGGAGTGATCAAGCCGGGCACGAAGAGTGACGCAATCGTTTCGAATCTCGATTTTGCCGAGACGTTCCTCGATGCCGCCGGGGTCCCGGTGCCCGAAGACATGCAGGGCGAGAGCCTCGTTCCGCTTTTTACGGGTCATGAACCTAAGGACTGGAGAAAGTCATTTTATTACCACTACTACGAATTTCCCGGTGCTCATAGCGTGGCTCGTCATTACGGCGTCACGACGGGAAAGCATAAGTTGATCCATTACTATCAGCTGAACGAATGGGAGCTTTTTGATCTCGAAAAAGACCCTGATGAGATGAAATCGGTCTACGGCGAGGCTGACTATGCCGAAAAGCAGGCCGAGTTGAAAACGGAGGTCGAACGGCTTCGTGAATTGTACGAGGTGGGTGAAGACACTTTTGTTGCGCCTCTCAAGAAGCCCCGAAGCAAGCAAAAGGGTAAAGCCGGTAATCAAGTGAAGGCAGGAAAGGCTTAACCCTTTAGTAAGGTCGTTAAAAAGCCTGGTTGCTGCGAAGGCGTGCCCCATCCTCCTGAAAAGGACCTTTTTGGGTCAATTCTGTTCACTCGGGATCGAGCAGGTGAGCTTTTTGACAATGCGTTGCCACATTCGGAATCGCTGATTTTGAGATGAATTGAGAGGCTAAATGCTCTGTTTATGCCCTAAATCTGACAAAAACAGCGGGTTATAGCAAAAAAAGTGAAATCCGTTTTGAATAGTTATTCCCTGTCCGGGAATTCCCGGAAAAGGAAATTGGTTTCAGAATCGATGTGCGATATCAAAATAAGCGAATTTATGTTCGACAGCCCCCTTCGTTATATAGTAGTTTCCTCTTCAGCGGGGTTGACGTAACTCAACTCGGTGAAAATATCCTTCTGACCCCTCCCTGATGATTATAAAGTTAGCCACTCTCCAAAAGGGTTCCCCGTGCCATTTGCTGCGCAGGGCATCCCGCTTTCAAGCTGTGATCATATCACTCCTCACGCCCGGGCTGACCTTCTGGTCAATTCCTATTCAGGCGAATCCCTCGGGAGGTGTCGTCGTCAATGGCGATGTTACTTTTTCAGGAGGAGCAGGAAATCTTCAGATCAATCAGTCTTCGCAAAAAGCGATCATCAATTGGGCTGATTTCTCGATCGATGCAGGTGAGTTAGCACAATTTAATCAACCGGGTATGTCCGCTGCGGTGCTTAACCGTGTCACTGGTGGCAACCCGACGGCGATTCATGGAGCACTCAAAGCGAACGGCAATGTTTTCGTGATCAACCCTAACGGTATTCTGGTGGGGGCTGGCGGAGTAATCGATGTGCATGGGTTGGCGCTTTCGACACTGGATGTGAGTAACGGGGAGTTTCTCGCAGGTGGTAACATGGTTTTTAAAGGTGGTAGTGGGGATATCACCAATATGGGACGGATCAATGCGATCGGGGGAGATGTGTTTTTGATAGGCCGCACCGTAACGAACACGGCAGGTGCGAGCATCACGGCGCGCAACGGAGTCGTTGGAATTGGAGCGGGCGAAGAAGTTCTCTTAAAGGCCAATAACGGATCCGGGAACGAACGGATTTTTGTTCGCTCAGGCGGATCAGGGGTGAGCGGCACCGGAATTCTTAATAATGGAACGATTGAGGGCGCTTCTGTTGAACTCAAGGCGCACGGCAATATGTTTGCTTTGGCGATCAATAATAAGGGGTCTATCAGGGCTACTGGCGCGACTTCGCGAGGCGGAAGCGTTTATCTTCGGGGAGTTGGGAGCGAGGTCAGAAACTCAGGCAGCATCACCGCGACGGCGCCAAGTGTGGGCAGTGGTGGAAGGATTCTCATCGCGGCGGCTTATGCCAAAGTGGATGGGTTGCTTAATGCTGAAAGTGGTCGAATCAAGCTGATTGCCTCGGATAGAGTTGATCTGGGAGGCTCTCTTGCTGCTTCCTCTGCGACTTCGAGAGGTGGGCTCGTCGAGGTTGAGGCGCGCGATATCACTATTTCTTCGACTTCAAGTGTCGATGTTTCGGGATTATCCGGTGGCGGCGTTGTCAAGATAGGTGGGGGATTTCAGGGTGGCGATTCTACGATTTCGAATGCGACCACGTTGACGGTCGCTGATGGTGCGACGGTTCGCGCCAATGCCCTTGAGACGGGGAATGGCGGGGTCGTCATTTTGTGGTCCGATGACACGACGGTGTTCGAAGGCTCGATCGCTGCGCGCGGAGCGGGTGCCGCAGGGAATGGTGGTTTTGCTGAGATTTCAGGTAAGCGGAATCTCGGGTTTGACGGGATCGTTGACTTGTCCTCTGATCATGGACTGAGTGGAACCCTTCTTTTAGATCCCACAAACGTGATGATTAGCAGTGGGGTTGCGAGTGCTTCGAACATCAATAACGTAGCTCTCGCAAACAGTCTTGATAGCGGCAACAACGTTATTATTTCGACCAATTTCGGGGCTCTTGCTGAGGCGGGAGACATAACGGTTAATAATCGGGTTGAGTGGTATGCTGATTCGGCGGCTACTACTCCCGGGACCCTGACGCTGCTTGCGTCTCGGCACGTTATTTTTAATGATTCTGTTAGAAGTGCGGGAACCGGTGGGATCAATATTGTTGCGGGCTGGGATGGTACGACAGGGATTAGTGATCCGCTCTCGACTACGGATGCAACGTCGGTTCCCGGATCGTTTATCATGTCCGATGTTCTCGCAACGATGCCAGGTGGAATCAGTGAAGGTTTAGCTGATGCGGCAGGAAACAGCGAAGGGTCGATTTTCATCGGACACGCCACGACCCTCGCGACACAGGTTAACGTTGGTTCACGCTATGGGGATACGCTCCTCGCAGCGCACGATCTCATCATGCGTGGTGACAACACCACGGAACGCTTTGCTCAGTTGGGATTTACCGATAATGGGGTCGAGTTTCAAATTTCGAATGCCGATTCGAACAATAACGGAGTCAACGATGGTTTCGTAAATGAGTGGTGGGGGAGCGATGCTGCCAACGACGGAACCGGGTTCACCACGCACAGGGGCCTCCTCGGAAAGAACTACATCGACTTGCTCGGAGGTACCCGATTTCTCGGGGGAGCATTTGATGGGGCAGGCAGCGGCGCGACGGGAGACATCACGGCTCGAATGAGCGGTCGCGTCGACATGCGCGCTGGCACGACAAGGGCCTACGTCCAGATCGGTCACGGAGGTAGTGGTGCCGAGGGCTTCGAGGAGCGGGCCCGGGCCAATTTCACGGACTTTAAAGTGACCCGGGACGGGTTTTCGATCAACACGCTCAATGGTCGCCAATTCTTTGGGACTTCCTGGAGAACCAATACGGAAGCGGACCCTTATAATGGCGCGCTGAACCGCGTTGACGGAAGTATCACGGTTCAAACTGCGGGAGACATTTTCATGCTCGCGGCGCCCGGTATCACGACTGATCCAAATCTAGTCGCCAGTACAAACACAGGTTCAGGAAACTATGCGATGATTGGTCACGGTGGAGCTGAGAACGTGGGAAGTTACCACGGTGACATTTTAGTGATCGCTGAGGGGGCTGTCGGTGACGGCCTCGAAGGAGATATTGCGACGCCATCACGTTTGGCTGGGATTGGCGTCGACATGGTGGCGGGCCGTGCTGACACGCGCTTCGTCCAGATCGGTCATGGTTCAGCTCGTGAAGGTAACTCAGGAAGTATTCTCGATGTGAGCCGGAGCGGTGACGTTACGGTGACGGCGGAGACCGGGGCAATTCGAATGCAGGGATATACCCAACCGATTACAAGTGGTCGTTCCGATCAATCATCTCATGTTCAGATTGGTCATGGTGGTGGTAATCAGGATTCCCCTCGTACGGATTTGTCATTCACGGGTAATGGAATCGATCTTTCAGGGATGCAGGCAGACAATTCCAGTGTTGGGGATATCACGGTAACGGCGAACGGAAGCTATTTGAATCCAAGCGATCCGACTTCTCAGATTGGTATTGGTGCCAATGCCGGGAACTCGCTCTACTCTCATGTCATGATCGGTCACGGTGGTGCGAACCAGCGGGCTCTCACGGGAGTGGGATACCAGGGGGATGTCAAAGTCGAAGCCACTGCCGGTGATGTTTTGTTTGCCGGTGGTGCCGATAAGGGTTCAAATTTTGACTGGGGTTACGGTCGGAATTTCGCCCAGATTGGGCACGGTGGGCGCGATGTCGACGGGGACAAAGGCGGCGACGTCACCGTTCTTTCGGCCGGGGATATCAATTTCACTGCGGGCAAGCATTTCGAGAGCCATGCGCAGATCGGTCACGGAGGGTATTCCAGTTCAGGGAATTACATCGGTGCTGACAATGAGTCGGAGATCGTCGTCTCCGCGGCTGGTGACATTCGTTTCGAATCAGGCGCTTCGGGCGCGACGAATGCGATGGAACTCAACGCTGCGTATGCGAACCGGTGGTTCAGTGATGCGGCCAATGGAACGGGACGAACCGGCTACTGGCAGGCTCAGGATCGCTACATCATGATTGGTCATGGTGGTCGTGATGCGGATGGCGTGATGGCGGGCAAGCAGGACATTACGGTGACCTCCGGAACAGGAGATATCGGGGCTCAATTAGGTGGCGCTGACGGAGATGTGGCGACTGGTGGCATTACTTTTATTGCCGGAAATCAGGACCGCGATTTTGCCCAGATCGGCCACGGTGGGTTTAGTAATGGCGCAAATGATGCCAACGGATTCAACGGGGATATTACGATCACTGCCAATGGTGGCGGCGTCGTTTTTGATGGCAGCATTGAGGGCGGGACGCGCTACACCCGAACCAACGGCGGGCGCTCCCTCGATGGGGTTACTCTGGCTCCTTTTGCGATCAATGCGATTGATGCCGGCGCGGAGGCTTACCTCATGATCGGAAACGGTGGTTATAATTCCCGGGGAAATCATTCGGGTGAAATTAATATCACCTCCTTCGGCGGGGTTGATATGCTCGGTTCTACCAACAATCCCGTAACTCCGATTTCGTTTACGACCGGAGGAGGTGACGACCTCAGTGCGATTACAGGCGGAGTACAAACAGCGGGTCAAAATACCAGTTTCTTGATTTCTCTTTCCCCGAAACAGGACACCGCGTCTGACACTGTTAACGAATTTGGTATTTCTCTCGGTAGAGTAAACGTCGAGCCGGGAACGCTTAGAATTGTTCTGGATGACGGAACGGTGATTACAGATGTGTCAAGAAATTCCAGCGATGACCGGACCGGAGATTTATTCGTAGAGGGTGTTGATGTCGGGAACATTTCCTATCAGCAGGGCCTCGTTGAATTCGAGCTCGACCCTGTAAATGGCAGCATCGGTACGGACGGTAGTCAATCAGTGGCTTCGGTAGATTACAACTCCATCCAGGGATACAAGGAGCGTGCCTTCGTTCAGGTAGGCCATGGCGGCTACGAGTCGGATGGACTTAACAGCGAGGTGAACAATGCGGTTGGCAACACCGGTAATATCACGGTGCTCGCTGGCGGAGATGTTCGTTTTCATGCCGGTGACTTTCATCGAGGCTACGCACAGTTCGGTCATGGCGGATGGGCTAACCGGGGCGGGGCAAACTCCGGCGACATTACTTTGATGATTACTCCGGGGACAACGGGCGGTAAATTTGAAATGCTGGCCGGCAACGGATTACGCCAGTTCGATTACGAGGCCTACGGTCAAGTCGGCCATGGTGGTTACGATGCCGACGGAAACCACTTTGGCGATATTTCGATTACGAACGGGAGCAATGCCACAGACGGCCTTGGGGTCTTCTTTAAGGCGGGCAGCCGCGAGGACAGTTACGTGCAACTGGGGCATGGAGGAACCAACTCGCGATCGGGAACGGGCGACGGCGCGTTAGCTTTTGGCTTAAACGGGGATATCACGGTGCAGTCGGCCGGGGACATCAGTTTTGTTGCGGGGACGATGGGAAACACCAACCCCGATTATGGGGATGACGGTCGCCTTTATGCCGGGGTTGGTCATGGCGGTTACGACGCCGACCCTTCGAACAATAATACGAACAATTACGGCCAGAACTCCGGTTTGGGAGTGGACGCCGGAACTGCAGGGGCAGGAGACGGCAACTGGGGCCATTTCGGAGATATTACGCTTTCTACGACCAGTGGCGATATCAACCTGTTCGCAGGAAACACGGGCGCTTTGGCTGATCGCCTTGATTCAGATGGCAATGCCCTTCCGCTTCCGAGCGATCCCAATGGCTTCCTGGTCTCCAACGGCGATGGTAAAGGAATCCTCCACTACGCTCAAATCGGCCATGGCGGCTACGTGACTGGCGGTGACCATTACGGCAATATTACGGTGACGACCGACAATGGCAGCGTCAACGTTGTTGCGGGAGCGGATACTGAGGACAGCAACGCAAACAAATACAACAACGCTCAGATCGGCCACGGAGGTGGAAACGATCAGGGGCATAACGGACGGAGCACCGATACGACGACGGTGATGGCTCTCGGGGCAAATGGTAACGTTGTCGTTGCTGGTGGCACCGGCCAATTCAACCAGGCTCAAATCGGTAGTGGCGGGTATAACAACGACGGCACCAAGCTCGGGAACATCGTCGTTTATGCCGGCAACGATATCGTGATGCAGGGTGGCTTAGCTTTGGAGAAGGTCGTGTCCCGTATCGGCGAGTACGGTGATATCAGCGGAGCCGATGGCGGTGATGCCAATGACCTTGGGGAATTCAACAGCTTCTGGGGTGGTGACGGCACAGAAGGCACTCTCGGCTACGTCCTCATGGATCAGGCCGCTGCTGCGGGTGGAGGTAAGCTGACCAAGCTGATCGGGGAAGACATTCAGGTCGGAAGCGTTCAATTCCGCCTCGCGGTTGCGGCATACGGCGCCTTTCTTGACACATCGAACTACAATGGCGCTTTGCCTGCCGATTTCGTTGACGACGATGCCGGTCTCGGTGGATTGGGTGACGGAACGGGTAATATTGTCGCTCAGACCGCGGGCGCTTGGGGCGCTATCGGAGCGGTTGTCGGAACGATTAATTACAACACAGGAGAAGTCGCCTGGATTCAGGCGGTCGTGGCGAGCGACACGCTTAGCAACCCGGATCTCTTCGTTGACTACGATCACAGGACGACGCTCCGTCAGGACGCTTACCGCAGTTATTCCCAGATCGGGCATGGCGGGTACAGCATTAATTCAGTGGCAGGGGCAGGGGTCCACGCAGAGGGCGAGTTAGTCAATGTAGGGCACACCGGCGACGTTGACGTTCGTGCTGGTGTCGACGCGCTCGGCGCTTTCTCCGGAAACGGAGGAAGCATCATCGGTAGGGCAGGCAACGACCGTCGCACCTATGTCCAAATCGGGCATGGAGGCTCTGACTCAACCGCGCCGACTGGTCATGTTTATAGCGGGAATATTACGGCGATCGCGGATGGCGGAATCTTATTCCACGGAGGCGACGGTCTCATTGATAATCAGAATGTGGCTTTTAACTACGGTGGTGATGGCAACATCGAGAGCGTGGAACAAGGGCTCTCTAATTCCGGTATCACCGACATCGATTACAATTTCGCGATGATCGGTCACGGCGGTCACAATTCGGATGCGAATGGTTCGCTCGACAACAACGGCAGCAATCCGCTAGCGGCCGACGATGGCCACAATGGCAACATTATTGTGATGGCGAACACCGGCGACATTGACTTTGCCGCTGGCGCTGTCCGCGGATTTGGGCATTTCGCTCAAATCGGTCACGGTGGCCATAACAGCAATGGCAACCATTTCGGAGACATCGAAGTCTCCTCTGCGGGAGGGGATATCAAATTTATGGGTGGCGGAACGGTATTCGATGCCAACAACACTGACCACCGTAGCTATGCGATGATCGGCCACGGCGGTACCGGGATGACGGGTAACCTTGGGCGCGCTGGTGAACACATCAATGTGACGGCGTCGGCCGGAGGGATTAATTTTTCCAGCGCTCCGCAGAACAACAATGGAGACGTCGTCTCATGGGGAGCGCACGTCTACGCGATGACCCGTTCGGGCAACCAAGATGAGAACCATCGGAACCGCGCTCGTGCCGACGAGAACTTCTCGATGCTCGGCCATGGCGGAACCTTTGTCTACGGTGACAAGACCGCCGATATCAATGTGGTGGCAGGCAATGGCGTGAGCTTCAGTGGAGCAAACCTCAATGCGACGAGAGTGGATGGTGAAAGCGAGAACGCGGGTTCGTTCAACTTCGCTCAACTCGGACACGGGGGCTACTTTTCGATTCGCCAATATCACAGCAACCCGGTTTCATCGGGAACTTTGAATGATGGTGACTCCTTCAATGTGCCGGCGACCTGGGATGGGTCGCAGTGGGTGTTTGAGGGGGTTGGAACGCCGTTCTGGCCGACCGACAATTCGATTGATGCTGCCAACAACGTAGGTGCGGTGCTTTTTGACGGCTTTAGCGGGAACATCTCAGTGACTGCTACGGGAGGTGATATCGCCTTCACTGGAGGCAATGCTCACAACACGTTCGCCCATCTCGGACACGGTGGATACGAAACGACTGGCGATCATGACGGCGACCTCTTCGTCGACGCCCAACTTGGGAGCGTGATCTTCAATGCTGACGTCGATCTCCACGGAACGAACGACGGATTTGTAGGCAGTGGTAACAACACTTGGGCCTTGCTTGGACACGGCGGATTTTATTCCGATGGCGACATTCGGGCGAACATCACCGTGAACGCGGGTGCAGACATCAAATTTGACGGGGGCGACAGCTCCTCTTTCTCGCAACTCGGCCATGGCGGCTGGGCCGACGGGGGAACCCGGACCGACCGCTGGGGCGGATCAGACGCCGCATTCCGCAGAGCAAATGACCGAGGCTACCGTCCCGGAACCCGATCAGGGGACATCGAAGTCGATGCAGGCGGCGACATTCTCTTCACCGGCGGTAACACGGACGGTGATTGGAACTTTGCTATGATTGGCCACGGTGGCCGCCAGGCCTCGGCGAATCCATTCTCAGTATATGGCGACGGCCACAGTGGAGAAATCGACGTCAAAAGCTCCGGCGGCGAGATCCTCTTTCGGGCCGGAGAGCGCATCGGTTCATTCACCATGATCGGTCACGGCGGCTACGAAGTATTCGGCAATCACGGCGGCGACGGAACCGATGGAACGGGACGCCTCGATTCGGACGTCATCGTTGAGGCGGACGGCGACATCACCTTCCTCGGTGGAAGCCGCAGCAACTCGAATTCGGACGGTCGCAACTTCGCACGGATTGGTCATGGCGGTTGGAAGTCGAGTTTCCGGGACACTCCTGACCTCGACAGCAACGGCTACGGGATTCTGGGGCCGTATGACAATGGCGGGGCCCTCGCGAACAAGCTCGGAAGAAATCCCTACGAAGCCTACACGACCAACCTTGATGGTCTCGCTCTGAATCACATGACCGGAGCGGCACTGAATGGAGACACGAGCTTTGTCGCTCCTAGCGGAACGATCACGGCAGGAACCGCTACGCTGGGCACTTTTAAAGGCGATATCACGGTCCGGACAACCGGCACGGGTGACATCAACTTTCGCGCACCTAACAACGCGGACGGAACGCTCGTTCGTGGTGGTGACGAGGCTTATGTTCAGATCGGTCATGGTGGATTTTATAATTTCGGCGATGTCGAAGGTAACATCACGGTTGAGTCCGGCGGCGGTATCGAATTCATGGGAGTCCAGGGCGCGAGTGCCGGAAACAACGTTAATGCTCAAGGGGCCTACGCCATGATCGGACACGGCGGCTATGAGTCTGGCGGCAATTTCAGTGGCAACATCGAAGTGACGGCTGTTGACGATGTTCTCTTCAAGGGCGGCGATTCGATTGGCGGAACGAATCTCAACTTCGTCCAGATCGGACACGGCGGTTACAATTCCGACGACGACCACAGTCAGTACAAAGATGCGGCCAAAGACGCCACGGGAACTCAGCCGGCGACGACGGGGGGAACCTTGCTCAGTTCGGATGACATCGGAAATTCCGGTAACATCTCGGTGACGGTAACCCAGGGTAACCTCGAGTTTCTCTCAGGTCGGGACAACGCGAGTTACGCTCAGATCGGTCATGGTGGCTACAGCACACGAGATTCTCATGCTGGCAACATCGCTATCGATGTGCAGACAGGGGGGATTCGTTTTGTCTCTCGCGGCGATGCCACTCTCAATGACACCGACGGTCTTGGGAATCCAGGAGACAATAATCAGGCCTACGTGATGATTGGTCACGGCGGTTATGACTCTGATGGATCGCATGGAAGACGCGACGTTGATGGCAATGGCAGTCTCGACGGAGACATCACGATCAATGCCGGCACTTTCGCTGCCGGTCCTGAGGCGGGCCGAGGTCTCGTGCTCCGAGCGGGTGATCGGGATGACAATTTCGCCCAGATCGGGCACGGCGGGACAGGTTCGGACACTTACGGCACCGCGGCCGGATTGGGTGAGGGGCTGAAAGGGGCCATCAGCATTACTACTCAGGGAGACGTTCTTGTTGTCGCGGGAACTCGTCACGAAGGGACTGATCCGAATGTTTCGGCTTTCGACAACGGCGATAGCAACAACTACGCCATGATTGGCCACGGGGGGTACGACATTGACGTGATCAGCCAGGATGAATTCAACGATGTCTCTAATTCAAACCGGGTCAACATGATCGGTTTCGATGGTCACGCCGGTGACATCACGGTGATCGCTGAGAACGGCAGCATCAGTGTTCTCGGTGGCGACATCACTCGTGCTTTTGAGGCCAGCCCGGGGACTGCTGGAGGCAATGGGCACTTCGCCCAGATCGGTCACGGCGGGCGGAATTCGCAGGGAGACCATCACGGCAACATCACTGTGCAGGGGGGCGTCAATGCCGGAGGAACCGTCAGCGTAAGCAATGCCGGTGCTGATATCCTGTTCGCGGCCGGAAGCGGATCTTCGGACGACTGGGCCGACAACAACAATTATGCCCAGCTTGGCCACGGGGGCCGGATGGACGGAGATGGCCGGTCCGAGGGCGGTAATTTTGGACTCGTCACTGAGACGATTACGGTGAAGTCGGCTGACGACATCTCCTTCATTGCTCCGGGTGGCTACTTAAATTACGCCATGCTCGGACACGGCGGTCTTAACGCCGACGGCGATCATGCTTCGGGTATTGATGTCGAAGCCGGGGGTGACATTCTGTTCCAGTCAGCGATTGATCCTGGATATCGCGCTGCCTACTCGTTTGAGAGATCTGCTACCGATAGTAACTCTTTCCGGAACCTCGAGCGGGCCGCCAATTTTGAGGCGACTACGGCAGGTTCATCTCGGGCCGCAGGCGAAGCCGAACTTCAGTTTACTCGTCCGCGGGCGGGTTCCATGCGGGTGATTATTCGTAACATCGCGGGAGCGATTGTGATGACGCTGCACGATCCTGCTGGTGACGGAGTTTTGGTGGTCGAAACCGTTGCAGGGCCAATCGACAATGTTGATGCTGATGGTGACGGTATCTCGGGCACGGAGACCTTTGCTGTCGGCCAGGAAGTGGGTAACTACGACAACACCCGAATTCACTTCTATCAGGACCTCAATCCCGGTGCCGATGCCTATGCAGGGCAGGACAATATCGCACTCGACTACATCACCGAGAATGCAGACCGTTCCTTCGTGCAGCTAGGGCATGGCGGATACGACGCTGACAATGCAGACACCGCTCTCGGCAATACCGGCAATATCTCCGTGACGGCAGGGGGATCGGTTAGCTTCGTTGGAGGGGGCAGTTACAATAACTCGGCTCACCTTGGGCATGGTGGCTATGGCACTTCAGGCAATAATAGTGGAGCCATCACGGTCGACGCTGTCGGAGATGTCAATGTGATCGCCGGAGTGGTTCGGGATAACGGATTCGTTGACAATACGGACGGCCGCAACTGGGCCATGATTGGCCATGGCGGTCAGGATGCTGCCGGCAATAACAACGGCGACTTGGTCGTGGTGTCGAGGAATGGTTCGGTGTTCTTAGGTGGAGGTGATGCAACGCGGGTCTTGAACCCGAGCCTTCCTGGTGTCGCGGCAGGCGCAGATGTCCCGCAGGGCGGGGGAATTCTACATACGGCTCACATTGGCCACGGGGGATACAACAGCAACGGCAACCACAACGGCAGCATCTTCGTTTCAGCAGGCATCGACTATGATCCTATCGGTGGAGTTCCGGTCTACGATGCCGGTACCCAGCGTTACACTGTTTTAAATGCTAATGCAGATGTCACTCTTCAGGGAGGAGCTTCTACGAGCGATAATTCCAACGAGCGACGCAACTACGTTCAGATTGGTCACGGCACGAACCGGGCTGAAGGAACGCTGGGCGACGCGGATGATGTCACCACGGTGATGGCGGGACGCGACGTCAATGTTCTCGCTGGTGACGGCTACGGCAACGAGGCGATCATCGGAAACGGTGGTAGTTTTGCACGAGGTGATCACCAGTCCGACATCCAAATTTACGCTGAGCGCCATGTGAATGTGATCGCCAGCGCGTATTCGGGTGGGGCTCTCAGGGTTCAATACACCCAAACGGGAACGGCGAACGCCAGCTTCGACCGGGGTGCCAATCTTGGCATCTCAACCCAGACACCGGGCGACGGCGCAGGAACAGTGCGATTCGACACCGCGAACCGCTACACCAACAACACGCTGGTGGTGGAAATTTACCGAGATAACGGAAGCCTCGTCGGAACCGTTGCAGACAACGATGCGGGTAACGCGAACATCTATGCGGTGACGGATCTTGATCTGGATGGCGACGGAATCGCAGAGGTTAACGCTGGCGATGTTGTGGGCGTTATCGTCGACAGTGGGCGCCTCCGCTTTGACGTGGACATTAACCCCGGCGCAGACGGCGGAGTAGCCAACCTCGTCGCAACATTCGATCACAACCACACGGATTACGCTCTTGCTCAGATCGGCAACGGCGGGCGCGACGCGGATAACCAAAATGATCAAACGGGTGCCACCGCAGGAAGCAGCGGCGACATCTTCGTCACGGCACGCACGGGTAATATCTCCCTTGCCGCCGGGAGTGATGCGGCTTCTTACAGCCAGATCGGAAACGGCGGCTGGGAAAACGTTGGAAGCCACAACGGCGACATTCATGCTCGGGCTGGGGGCAATATTTCAGCGGTCGGCAGCTCGCCGGGTGACAACTGGAACGGATACGCTCAAATCGGACATGGCGGCAATATGTCGAACATTACGGACGACGTTGGCGCCGTCGGTAACTACTTCGGAAACATCAAAGTCAGCGCTGGGTCAGGCGAACTCTTTACCAGTCTCAGCGGAGCAGGCACGGGTGTGTTCAACGATACGACTTTCGGAGGAGGCGACATCCTGTTTGAAACCACAGCCGGTGACGGCTCGGTTTCACTGCTTGGCGGAACGGATTCGGCGAATTACGTGCAAATCGGTCATGGCGGCTATGAGGCTGACGGTAATCACACCGGTGTGATTGGCGTTTCGGCTTACACTGATATCTCCGTTCAAGGTGGGGCTGCCGGCGGGCAATCTTACGCCCAGATTGGTCACGGTGGATCGAGGGCTGACGGCGACTTGAGCGGCGACATTCATGTGATTTCTGAAACGGGAGACCTCCTCGTCAAAGCAGGAGCTACTGGCGAAGGCTACGCCCTGATCGGTCATGGTGATGATCGAAGCAGCAATGTAAACAACGCGACAGGCAATCGTGCAGGTGGTATTCAAGTGATCGCTAACACTATCACGCTGGACCGCAGTGGAGCCGACGCTGGCTGGATCGGACATACGTTCCGCCGAACTGACAATAATAATGATCCTTATCGGGCTGCTGAACTTGATTTGTCTAACTTGGACCCATTGAGTTCCTATACAGCTGGTGGCTATCAAGTCATCGCACGCAGCGGCATCATCAACGCCAGTGATGGCAATGTGAATACCAATGGAAACAACATTGTTTTCACTGATGTCTTCCGCGATAATTTTATCACGCCTAACCTGGCGATGGGTAATTTCGTCTATTCGGCGCAGAACATCACGGTTAATACCGTTCTTGATGGCACGAATTCCTTTGGTGTTGGTAATGGAACCGCTCAGACGAATAACTTCACGCTTCTCGCTTCGGGTGACATTGACGTGAATAACAGCATTCAGAACGCGGGAACAGGTGACGTTAACTTGATCGCCGGAACTGGATTGCTTTCTTCTTCAATTATCGATGCGCCATCTATCGGTGGAGCGGACTATCAACGCATCGATCACCTTTATAATCCGCCTACGGGATTCATGGACATGTTTGGAATCAAATCCGATGGCTCTCAGTTTGGCTTGGCTAATGGGTTCTCGCGAACAGGTGATTTGGCGCAAGCCGAGGGTTCTGTCTCGATCAATGCCACCCCCGGGGGAATTGCCGTGGGAAGCGCGGGAGGTGCAACCAACGTTCTCGGCTATCGAGTGATCGTTCAAGGAGGCAACACGGCTAATGAATACGCTCAGGTTGGATTTCGTGACGTCGATGGAACTACCGCCGCGACCGGAGATATCACGATCGGGGCCAAGGAAGGTGGAGTTCTCATCAGTGGAGGAGGTCAGAATTCGACCTATGCTCAAGTGGGGCATGGCGGTGATGATCTCCTCAATGCGAGTGGCGATACAGCGGGCCGCGATTTCTCGGGTATGATTTCCGTTCGTGCGGATCGGGGAATAACCGTTGGGGATATTGATATTCTTTCCGCGGGAGGAGATCGCTCTTCTCAGATTGGCCATGGTGGTAATTTCAACGAAGGAAACCTTACAGGTGACGTCGTTGTCGTGGGAAATGCGATTACGATGACCGCAGGCAACAACCGCAGCATGAGCCGGATCGGTCACGGCGGCGTTGATGCTGATGGTAATATCTCAGGGAATATTTATGTGAACTACGATCCAGATCCTGATCATAATCCCGGGACAATGGATGCTGATGTCGCAGGAGGTGGCGGTGCGATCGTGATGACGAGCGGAATTGGTTCGGATGGCTCTGCACAGATCGGGCACGGGGGTAGACTTCAGGACGGAACCAAGACAGGGGAAGTCAGGATTGAAAATGTCACCTCTGTCAGCATGACGGGTGGCAACGGAAACCGTAATTACATGCAGATTGGGCACGGTGGTTCTGGTTCGACGGGTGCGATTTCAAACGCGAACATCTCTGTGAATATCACGGGAACGGCTGGCACTGACAGTCTCTCTATCATTGGCGGTGATCTCCAGGAGGCCTATGCGATGATCGGTCACGGAGGTGACACTGCCGATGGGTCAGTAACCTCTTCAGATATCAATATAGTGCTTGCCGACGGTAACGTAAATATGGCCGCAAATGGCAGTGCGTCGACGGGAGCCAACCGCGCCCATGCTCAGATTGGTCACGGTGGCTTCAATGACGGTGCCGCCGGTGACTTTGCGGGCAGCATTCTCGTGGATGTCCAGGACGGCGGACTCACAATGGCAGCAGGCGAAGCGGCAAATGCCACTTACACAATGATCGGACACGGAGGATCGAACAACGGTGCTCTCACTGGTCATACAGGAGCGATCACAGTGAATACCGCTGACGATCTGACGATTACGGCCGGTAAGACAACCGAAGCAGGGTCGACGCGCTTTGCGATGATTGGGCACGGCGGTGCCAATTCTAATAGTGCTAACAGCGACGACATCACACTGGATGTTGGAACTGATGGAAGCGGAAATCTGATTGCAACGGCAGGTGATGTGGATGGCGCCTTTGTGCAGGTTGGCCATGGTGGACAAGGTTCGCAGGGTAATAAGGGCGGCGCTTTGACGGTAGCTGTTCAGGGCGCAACTTCATTCATCGCAGGCACTGCTAATGATACCTACGCTCAACTTGGGCACGGTGGTCGCGGAGCACGCGGTGATCACAGCGGAGATATCACGCTGAATTCGAAAGATACGATCACGATGACTGGTGGCAATGACATGCGTTCATATGCTCAACTTGGTCACGGAGGTCACGATGCCGACGCTGCCGGAACAGCCCTGGGTAACAGCGGTGAGATTTTGATCAACGTAGATCCAACTCTGGTTCAGACGGTGGGTGCAGATATTCTTCTCACGGCAGGTAACGGAGAAGACTCATATGTCCAGGTGGGACACGGTGGTTTAAGCACCTCAGGTGATCATAGCAGCGGAGAGATTCAGATGGCTACCGACGGGAATTTGATTCTCCGATCAGGTAACGGAACAGGGTTCGGCAATGACAGTGGATCTGAGAATCTTGGTGAGGGACAACGCGCCTACGCTCTGATCGGACACGGTGGCTACAATGCAGCCGGAAACAATGCCGCTGAGATTTGTATTCACGTGGGCGGCACGATGACGATGGATTCGGCTGCAGGTGGAACTGACAATACCAATGGTTTCACGATGATCGGAAACGGTGGTCGTAACGTGAATGGAAACCACTCCGGTGAAATCACGGTTGTCAGTGGAACCAATAGCGCTGGAGGTCTTACGATGACGGCGGGGGATGCGGATCGTCAGTTCGTGCAGATCGGTCATGGTGGCGACACTTCATCAGGCAACATGAGCGGTGCGATGTTCATCGTCGTTGATGATGGCACTGGCGGCACTGCAGGAGACCTTCTCATGAGCGGTGGCGCTGGAAATGGCAGCTACGTGATGATCGGCCAGGGAGATGGTCGCGGAACGTATGGCAACTTTGGTAGCGGCAATACTTCAGGAACGAGAAGCGGAGGGATTCAGTATTTTGTGAACAGCAGTGCGATCCTTAACACAGGCACTGCCGCGAATACTAACGCGCATCTCTTGCATCGGACTACCGATGGTGGTGGTCTCAGTTTCCCTGGAAGTTATCTTGGTGGAACCGGATACCAGTATGTGGTTAACGGGACGACTACCGGAACCGGAGGAAACTTGGCCCGTGAGAACGAAAGCGCGATCGTGGCAGGTAATATTGGAGGAGGAAATGTGGTCATCACCAATACCGGGGACCTTACCTTGAATATTCCGGCGAATCAGGACCTTCAGTTCAAGAATGATGCCTTCAACTTCATCGTTCTTGCGACGGGTAATCTAACCTTCAATCGCAGTATTCAAAACGAAGGAACCGGAAACGTGGCTCTCGTCGCAGGGTGGAACGGTATTCAGGACACTTCGTCAGTAAATTATGTGGATCCTTTTGGAGCGATTAACTTCTGCGAGCCTGAGATTATTCCGGGTGCGATCGATTTTGATAATTGTGATACCTGGGGTTACACTGCACTCGATTTAGCCGGACCTGGCGACACTCGTGGTTTCACGGGTGGTATTCTCACTGTTGGCACGGCGGGCCAGACCGCGGCGACTCGCGTGGGTAGCCTTCTAGGAAAAACAATCCTTCGAGGTAACCAAATCGATCTTGTCAGCGGAACCGCTGCAAACACGGCCACTCAGATCGGATATTACGGAACAGGGATCGATGCCATTACCGGTAAGACTGGAACCATCGATATCCAGGCTAAGTCAGGTGGTTTCAATATGACAGCAGGTGCCGGTGCGGGATCCTACATTCAGGTGGGCCACGGTGGTGCCGCCGGTGGCGCTGGCGGAGGACCTACGGGAGTTCTTACGGCACCGTCTAATCCAACGGGCCTTATTGATGGACTTATCAGCATTTCCTTCTGCGAGCCCGGAGCGATTACGGTCACAGGCGGAACCGCCGGAGCAGGAGCTTTCGCGCAGATCGGACACGGTATCGTGGGGCAGGCCGGAACGGTCGCCGGCAATATCTCGGTGACTAACTTCACGAATCTTTCGCTCAATGGTTCAACCGGAGACGGGTCTTCCGCTCAGATCGGACATGGAGGATTCGGAGATAAAACAGGAACGATAACGGTTACGGGGACGACTACGGTTGCCGATCAAGGAAATTTCGCGATGACATCCGGTGGCGGCGCTGATGCATTCACCCAGATTGGTCATGGTGGCACTGGAATCACATCAGGAACCGTGGACGCTGCATCCAACATTGCGATCACCAATGTCGTTGCGCTATCGTTGGCCGGCGGCGGAAGCGGTGCCTACAGCCAGATCGGTAATGGGGGCAACGGCCACACCGCTGCTATCGGCGGCAATGTCAAAGTTGCTGCTACAGGAGACATCACGCTGGAGAGCGGAGCAGGAAACAGTGCTTACTCTTTAATTGGACTGGGTGGAGATAATCTGGGGACATCAGCCCTCGCTGCAACGATTGACGTCGCTACGACCGGAGGAGGCATCAGCCTTACTTCTGGAACCGGTGCTGGCGCCTTCAGCCAGATTGGTATCGGCGGTTCCGGCAATACCGGGGCAGTCAGCTCGACGGACTTCAGAGTGAACGCGCTCAATGACATCGTTCTCACCAGCCTCGCAGGAACCGGTTCTCATACCATGATCGGTCTGGGTGGCGATGCCATCAACGGGACGAAGACAGGAGATATCTTTGTGACTTCAACCGCAGGAGGCGTTCAGCTTACTTCGGGCGCTAACGAGGATTCGTTCAGCATGATCGGTGCAGGCGGTCAGTTGGGATCAGGCGGGGCCATTAGTGGCAATGTCACAGTTCAGACTGAAACTGACATCACGCTCATGAGTGGATCCGGTGAAAATGCCTTCACCATGATTGGTCAGGGCGGAAATGGCGCTGACGGAACGAAGACGGGTCAGATCACTGTCACGAGTGACAACGGGGGGCTTTCACTTACCGGGGGAACACCTACGGGCGTAGAAGCCGGCTCTTTCTCCATGATCGGAGCGGGTGGTCATGCCGATGCAAGCGGTGCGATCACCACCGGAGTGAAAGTGGATGTGATGAATAACATCGTCATGACCAGTGGTGCTTCTTCTAAAGGATTCACGATGATCGGTATCGGTGGTCGCGATTCAAATGGTGCTCACAATGCCAACATCGATGTGGATGCGGGAGGGACCCTTACCATGAGGGGTGGATCCAACACGGAGGCTTTCTCTATGATCGGTATCGGTGGCTACAGCGCGACGGGTAATCTGGGCAGCGCGACGACGACTGTTGATGTCAATACCGGCGGATTGATGGATCTGGATGCCGGAAGCGGAAATAGAGCCTTTGTCCAGATCGGTGTAGGTGGCTACGATTCAGATGGTGCTCACGATGGACTTGTCACGGTTGAGACCGGAGGGGCTTTTTCGATGAGCGGTGGCGGAACGGATGCCTACGCTCAAGTGGGGATCGGTGGGGGTGCCGTCACTGGAAACATGGGAAGCGCTACGACTGCGGTCAACCTTACCTCAGGCGGCGATATGACCCTTCTGAGTGGGGCCGGTGGTCGGGCTTATGTTCAGATCGGTGCCGGAGGATACAACTCCGATGGAAATCACGATGCTTTGGTAACTGTTGATTCCGGTGGATTATTCTCGATGACGGCAGGCGGAACCGAAGCCTACGCGCAAGTGGGGATCGGAGGGAACGAATCCGGTGGAACGATGGGAAGCGCCACGACGACGATCAATCTTACGGCAGCGGACGATGTAAGTATTAGAGGGGGAAGTAACGCTGATGCCTACGCTCAGATTGGTTCAGGCGGAGACCGCGCAGTCGGGACCCATACCGGAGATATTACGGTCGCTTCCACCAATGGATCGGTTTCAGCGACCGGAGGTTCTAACTTCCAGGCCTATGCTCAAATCGGAAACGGAGGCTCAAACTTAACCGGCGTAGCGACCGGTTCAGTCGATATTGATGCGGCGACCTCGATTACCTTTATGGGTGGAATCGGTGACCGTTCCTACTCACTTGCCGGACATGGAGGAATTCTCTCCAATGGAAATAGAGGCGATGCGGATGATTTCATTAGTTTGACTGCCGGGACTTCAGTGGACATTCTCGCGGGAACTGCGCCTAATGCGTTCGCTCATGTTGGTGTAGGTGGACTGTCAAACACTTCGACTCCGACTTATCTTGCCAATATTGATGTGACCGCTGGAACTGATGTGACCGTCCGCGGTGGAACGGACATAGGAGAAGATGACTCTTATGCGATGATCGGTAACGGTGGAACGGCTGTGAGCTCGACCTCAACCGGAACGATTCGGATTGACGCCCGGAATGGTGTCTTAACGGTCGCGGCAGGAGCCGGAAATGCAGGAGGACAGACCGGTAACTTTGCGCAGATCGGTCACGGTGGTCATGAAGTGCGCGGAGCCCAAACCGGTGAGATCGTGGTTCTCGCGGACTCAATCGACATGGACGGAGGCACTCAAAATGAGACCTACGCGCAGATCGGGCACGGCGGCTTCGATGACAGCACCGATCAAGATGGGGCTCTCATAGGTGATATTTACATCAATGTCGATCATGCCAATGGCGACGCGATTGTGGGGGGAACCGGAAACATCAGCCTCGCCTCAACGAACTCTCTCGCCGATGCCTACACGCAGATTGGTCACGGTGGCACGGGCCGCACCGACGCTGCTACTGGTAACATCGTCATCGGGCGGGCCGCGGCTATCGAACTTCTCGGTGGAGGAACGCGATCCTACAGCCAGATCGGCCATGGGGGCGCCACAACCGGTTCTACCAATGCGGGAGCTAAGTCGGGTAGGATTACGATTATCGAATCGACCCGTATCACAGTAGAAGGCGGAACAGGCGCTGACGCTTACGCTCAGGTCGGTCACGGTGGTAACGAGAATCTTGGTAATACCAGCGGCGACATTGATATCACGACGACGGGCGAACTTGATATCACAGGTGGCGCAAATGCCGATGCCTATGCTCAGGTTGGCCACGGTGGACATTTCGCGACTGGAGACCACGGAGTGGCCGGTGACGTGATTCGGGTCATCGCTAACACGCTCGATCTCAACGCGACGGCAGGGGGAAGCGGAGGCGCTTATGCTCAGCTGGGTCACGGCGGACATAACACCGACGGTGTCTTCACTTCAGATATCTTCGTCAACTTCAATGGGGCAACCTTGACACCGCTTGCTGCAACCGGAGCCCTGACAATGGATTCAGCTGCTGCGAATAACGCTTACACCCAGATTGGACACGGCGGAGCGAACGGCGGAACCGAGACCAACACCAAAACGGGTAATGTCCTCGTGGGTGGATTCACTTCCGTAACGATGAATGGCGGAGCAGGTTCTGTCGATGCCTACTCTCAGATTGGACATGGTGGTG